>SPKZ01002498.1_pt1 | contig 22236 bp, 17 predicted proteins | sample 2456571 | NCBI WGS metagenome assembly SPKZ01 (sample SAMN11192286, study PRJNA482655) | marine metagenome | biome: ENVO:00000447; feature: ENVO:00000244|ENVO:00000211|ENVO:00000569|ENVO:00002023; material: ENVO:00002151; isolation source: ocean water from marine abyssalpelagic zone ... | reverse complement strand
ACGTCGCGGACCGAGCAGAGCCTACGACCATCGGCCGCCGCCACGGTGACGGTGTTGCCCCTTCCGGCACGGCCCCGGATCGAGAGCCTTCCGCGCCTGAGCACGGTACGGCCAATCTGCAGATCGTCCACGTGACGCCGGAGTCGCAGCGGCGTCGTTTCCTCGGCCGGCAACCACTTTGGGAGATAGCGCCGGCCGCGTTCGCGCGCGATTGCGCGACCTCCGCCCGTCGATTGCACCCAGAAGACGCGGCCCTTCACATAGGCCCGACAGCGCCACCAGCCGCTCGGGCCCCGCGTTGGTGTGGAGCAGACCTAGCCGTCCTCGTTGGACGCTACGGTCACAGTCTCTCCGGCGCCCGCATAGCCCGAGACAGCGAGACGTCCATCGCGCACCAGAAAGAACCGGACCTTGACGCGGTCGGTTGGGCGGACGTCCTGGGCCCACCCAGCCGAGGCGACCAGGGCCCCAACCAGAAACAGTACGAGCAAGGCCCGAGGTTCGGGTGTCATCGACCGGTCGCCTTGCGGCATGAGCTTGCCCCCGTTCCGGTTCTCCGGAAACTCGGAGGAGCAGTGCAAACACCGATCCAGACCGCGGAGCGTGCACCCCCGCGCAGATCCGCCCGGAACCGCGCGTGTCCCCGCCCCGCGGATCTGGGATCCCGCGTCCGCGGTCGACGCTCCGTCGCGCCCTGCAAGCGTCGCTCGCCGGGTGCGACCCCTGGCTTCTGTTGCCGCCTCGTGCGCGTCGCCGGCCGCCGGGGCGTTCGGGCGCCGGTCCGGGTTCAGCGCAGCGTGCCGAAGAACCTGCGGAGGTCGTTCACGTAGAGTTCGGGCTCCTCCATCGCCGCGAAGTGCCCACCTCGCTCGAAGTCACTCCAGTGCGTCACGTTGTAGGAACGCTCCACCCAGCTTCGCGGGAAGCGCAGGATCTCCTTTGGAAACCGCGCCACGCCTGTCGGAAGCTCGATCCGTTCCGCAGAGGGAGCGGCGCCCGCAGCGCCGGTCCCCATCACCTCGTAATACAGGCGCGTCGACGAGGTAATCGTGCGTGTAAACCAGTAGATGCTGATGTTCGTGAGCAGTTGATCGCGCGTAAACGAGCGCTCCACATCTCCGTCGCAGTCACTCCAGGTGCGGAACTTCTCGACGATCCAGGCCGCGAGGCCGGCCGGAGAATCGTTCAGTCCGTATCCGAGTGTCTGCGGCTTGGTGCCCTGGATGCGCTGGTAGCCAGTTTCTCGCTCCTGAAAGCTGCCCAGGTCCGCCAGATCCTGCTGCTCCTGAGGCGTGAGCTCGGGACCGTCGGGCGCCGGCTGGCCGAGCGGCATGTTGAGATGGATGCCGCAGACGTGCTCGGGATCCATGCGCGCAATGTCGCTCGTGATCAGCGCACCCCAGTCGCCTCCCTGCGCGCCGTAGCGCGAGTAGCCGAGCCGCGCCATCAGTTCGGCAAACGCGGCCGCGATGCGGCGCGTGTTCCAGCCGCGGCTGCGGGTCGGCTCGGAAAAGCCGTAACCCGGAAGCGATGGACAGACCACGTGAAACGCGTCCTCGGGCCGACCGCCGTGCGCTTCGGGATTCCGGAGCGGCTCGATCACGTCGAGAAACTCGACCACGGTTCCCGGCCAGCCGTGCGAAATCACGATCGGTAGCGCATCGGAGTTTGCGGCGGGCGCATGCAGGAAGTGAATAGACTGCCCGTCGATCGTCGTGCGGAAGTGTTCGAAACGGTTGAGTTCCGCTTCCCGCGCGCGCCAGTCGAACTTATCTCGCCAGTACTCGACGAGCTGTTTTAGATACTCGAGTTCCGTTCCGTAGTCCCATTCCACGCCTTCAATCTGATCCGGGAAACGCGTACGCGCCAGCCGGTCTCGCAGATCCTCGATGGCAGAATCGTCGAAGTGAATCTCGAAAGGTTCGATGTCCTGGCTCATGGCTTGCCTCCCGGGGTACGGACGAAGATTACGGAGTGGGTGCGGGTCCCGGCGACGGTGCCGGCCGGCCCCAGTTGGGGCCGAGTTTCCAGCCGCCGCCGAGCGCGCGGTAGAGCTGAACCGTGGCGTCGAGTTCGTCGCGCCGAGTCTGCGCGAGGTCGAGTTGGGCCGGGAAGAGTCGCTGCTGCGAGTCGATCACCTCGAAGTAACTGGCGAGTCCCTGCTCGTAACGCGAAAGTGAGAGCCGGACCGACGCTTCGAGCGCCTTCACCTGAAGCTCCCTCTGAACACGCTGCTCGAGCAGCGATTTCTGCGCCGTGAGCGCGTTCGAAACATCGGCGAAAGCCTCCAGCACGGTCTTCTCGTAGCGGGCCGTCGCCGCTTCCCAGATGGCTCTCTGCTCGCGGTACTGGGCGAGCAGCAATCCCCCCTGAAAGACCGGACCCGTGAGCCCGCCCCCGAAGCTCCAGGCACGCGACCCCTGATTCACGATGTCCTTCAATTCTTCGCTGGTTCCTCCCCAGAGCGCGGTGAGGCCAATCCGGGGAAAGAAGTTCGCGGTCGCAACCCCCACTGCGGCATTGGCCGCGACCACAGCCTGCTCTGCCTCGAGCACGTCGGGGCGCCGCTCGAGCAGTTCGGAGGGCAGGCCGGGCGGCGCGACCGGCAGACGCTGGGCTTCCAGACCCGCGCCGCGCGGGATGGCTTCGGGATTCTGACCGATCAAGATGCTGAGCTGATTCTCGACTGCGACGCGCTGTGACTCGAGTTGCGGGATCGTGGCCGCAGCGTCCGCGACGTTGGCCCGCGCGCGCTCCACATCGAGCTTCGAGCCGGCGCCGCGCTGGTATTTTCGCTCGAACAACTCGAGCGTCTTCTCGAAGGCCTGCTTCGTCTCCCGCGAGATCACGAGCTGTCGATCGACCGCGAGCAGGTTGAAGTAGCTGCTGGCGACCTCGCTCACGAGCGAGAGCAACACGGCGCGCCGGAACTCCTCGGTCCCGAGTAGTTGCGCACGCGCTACTTCGTTCGCACGCCGGATCCGGCCCCACACGTCCAGCTCCCAGGCGGCCTGAAACGCCCCCTTGAAGCTGTTCAGATAGTTGTCCTCGCCCGCGAGTTCGAGAAGCGGCGAACGGGTCCGCTTGGCGGTGCCCTCGTAGTCGATCTGAGGAAAGAAGGCAGAGCGTGCGGCGTACTGCTGCTGCAACGCCGCTTCGACCCGCGCGGCCGCCAGCCGCAGATCGTAGTTCTGCTCGAGCGCCAGGCTGATCAGCGCGGCGATGGCGGGTTCGCGATACACGTCCCACCACGAAAGATCTGCGAGCGAGGCCGCCTCGGCCGGGTCCAGCTCTACGGGCGCGAGCGGGGAGCGATAGATCTCGGGGCTCTCGACCGCGGGCCGTTCGTAATCGGGTCCAAGCGCGCAGCCCAGGAGCCACCCAACGCCAAGAAGCATCGTCGGAACGGATCCACGACGCTTCACGGGCGGAACTCCCGATCAGGAGAGGGAGAAGCCGGGGGCGCGGGCGCAGGACCGGGGCCGCTCGAGCTGGCCCATTCGACAATCCGCTCGACGATGCTGAAGGTGACGGGGATCAGGAAGATCGCGAGCACGGTTGCGGCGAGCATGCCCCCGATCACGGTCGTGCCCAGAACCTGACGTGAGATCGCGCCGGATCCGCTCGCGAGCGCGAGCGGCATGACCCCGAGAATAAATGCAAACGCCGTCATCAGGATCGGGCGCAGACGCAAACGGGCCGCCGCGAGCGCGGCGTCGTCGGCCGATTTTCCACCGGCCTTTTCTTCGCGCGCAAATTCGACGATCAGGATGGCATTCTTCGCGGAGAGCCCGATCAACAGGACGAGCCCGATCTGCGAGTAAATGTCGCTCGGGAAGGCCCGCAACCAGAGCGCCGCCAGGCCGCCGAACACGGCGATCGGAATTCCCAGGAGCACGCTGAACGGGAGCGACCAGCTCTCGTACTGGGCCGCCAGAATCAGGAACACCAGGAGGAGAGAGAGCCCGAAAATTGCCATCGGCGAAATTCCCTCGGCCGCGACCTTTGCCTGATAGGCCATTCCCGAGTAGTCGTAGCCCATGCCCTCGGGCATCGTATCCTCGAAAACCTGTTCGAGCGCCGCCATCGCCTGGCCCCCGCTCGTACCCGGCGCCGGGACCACCAGCAACTGGGCGGCCCGGTACTCGTTGAAACGCATGGTGAACTCGGGTCCGTAGACGGTTCGGGTCTCGACGAGCGTGGAGAGCGGCACCATCTCGCCGTCCCGGTTCTTCACCCGAAACTGGCCGAGATCACGGGCGTCCTGGCGATGCTCGCCCTCGGCTTCGACGTAGACCTGCCAGACGCGCCCGAAGCGGTTGAAGTAGTTGACGAAGAGCCCACCCATAAAGGCCTGGAGTGTCTGGTAAATCGACCCAAGGTCCACACCGAGCTTGAGGGCCTTTGCCCGGTTCACGTCCGCGAAGACCTGAGGCACGTCGGGAATGAGTAAGCTGATTGCGCGCGCGATCTCGGGCCGCTGGTTGGCGGCCTTCACGAAGATCTCGGTCTGCTCGGCCAGATACGCAACATCTCTGCCGCTCCGGTCCTCGAGCATAAAGGTGATTCCGCCGGCGCTGCCCACGCCGGGAATTGCAGGCGGCGGAATCGCGAACGCCACCGCCTGCGGCAGGCGGGAAAGCGAGCTGTTGAGACGGTGCAGGATCTCATTCGCCGTGTGTCCCTTGGGGTCGCGCTCGCCCCAGGGTTCGAGTTGCACGAAGAAGAAGGCACTGTAGGTCGCGGTCACCCCCGTCAGCAGGCTGTACCCCATCACGGTGTTGTAGGTCTGGATGCCCGGGGTCTTGGCCAGAATCTCTTCGACGGCGCGACAGGCCTCGTCCGTCCGCTGCAAAGATGCGGCCTCCGGAAGCTGTACGTTGAGGAACAGATAGCCCTGGTCCTCCGAGGGAAGGAAAGACGGCGCCAGGCGCGACCCGACCAGGCCCCCGGCGAGCGTCACACCCCCCAGGATCAGCAGCGAGATGAACGCCTTGCGAATCAGCCACTCGCACCCGAACACGTAGCCGTCGGTAGCGCGCGAGAAGCCACGATTGAACGCGCCGAAGAAGCGCGCGATCGGGCCCCTTCCTTCCTTTCGCGGCCGCAATAGGAGCGCCGCGAGCGCCGGGCTCAGCGTGAGCGCGTTGAAGGAAGAGATCACGACCGACACAGCGATGGTGACCGCGAACTGCTGGTAGAGCCTGCCCGTGATCCCGGGAAGGAACGCGGTCGGCAGGAAAACCGCCACGAGGATCAGCGTCGTAGCCACGATCGGACCCGAGACCTGCTCCATCGTCTTCAACGCCGCATCCCGCGCCGAGAGCCCTTGCTCGATATGGTGTTGGACCGCCTCGACCACCACGATTGCGTCGTCCACCACGAGGCCGATCGCGAGCACCAAGCCGAAGAGCGACAGGGTATTGACCGAGAAACCGATCAACGGAAAGAACGCGAAGGTGCCGATCAGCGAGACCGGGACGGCGACCAGCGGGATCAGCGTCGCGCGGAAGTTCTGGAGGAAGAGCAGCACGACTGCGAGCACCAGCACAAGTGCCTCGAAGAGCGTGATTACGATCTCGCGCATCCCCTCGCGAACGGCGAGCGTAGTATCCAGTGAGACCACGTAGTCGAGATCTTCCGGAAAGGCCTCCTTGGCCTCTTCCATCAGCGCTCTGGCCGTGTTTACCGTGGCGATCGCATTTGCGCCCGGCTGCTGGTAGATCGCCAGGATCGCGGCGGGAGCCCCGTTCAGACGCCCGAAAATCTGGTAGCTCTGGGCCCCGAGTTCTACCCGGGCCACGTCGCGCATGCGGACGATCGCGCCGTCGGGGTCCGCACGCACAATCACGTCGCCGAACTCCTCGACGGTTCGAAGCCGACCCTGGGCTCGGACCGTGTAGGTGAATTGCTGTCCCGCCGGAACGGGCTCGCCCCCGATCTTGCCCGCGGGATTCACCGTATTCTGCTGCTGTATCGCCTGCACGATTTCGGGAACCGTGATCCCGCGCTCGGCCAGCGTGTCGGGTTTGACCCAGAAGCGCATCGCGTAGGAACTACCGTAGATCTTGACGTTCCCGACGCCGTGCACGCGTGTCATCGGTGAATTGATGTTGATGTAGGCGTAGTTCGTGAGGAAGAGGGCGTCGTAGGTGCCCTTGGGCGAGACCAGCGAAAACACGGCCAGTGGCGAGCCCATGGATTTCTGTACGGTGACGCCATACTTCTCGACGGCGGAGGGAAGCTGCGACTGCGCCTGCGAGTAACGCATCTGAACGAGAATCTGGTCGGTGTCAGGGTCGCTCTCGACCTCGAAGTTCACGTTCAGGATCATCTGCCCGTTGTTGGCGTTGGTCGAGTACATATAGATCATCTGATCTACGCCACTGACCTGTTCCTCGATCGGGGTCGCGACCGAATCCTCTACGGTCAGCGCGTCTGCACCGACGTAGGTCGCCAGGACCTGGATGACCGGGGGCGCGATTTCCGGGAACTGCGCGACGGGCAGGCCTGCGAGCGAGACCATGCCCATGATCACGAGCAGGATCGAGAGCACCATCGAGAAGATCGGACGGCCGATGAAGAAGCGAGACATCGGAGCGGATTAGCTTCCTGAGGCGTCCGTCGATGCGGCGGGAGACTCTGTTTTGCTCGAGGCCTTGCTCGACGTCGCCTTGGGCGCGGGCTTCACCGAGACCTTCATGCCCTGCTTGACCTTCTGAACTCCTTCGACGACGACACGTTCCCCGGCCTTCAGACCCTTGGTGACTACCCAGTCCTCGCCCGTCGCCTCGCCCACCTGGACGCGCCGAATCGCGACCGTGTCATCCGCCCCGACCACGGCGACTTCGTAAGACCCCTGGAGATCGCGAATCGCACGTTGAGGAATCAACAACGCCTTCGGAAGCGTATCCACAATCGCTCGTACGCGTGCGAACTGTCCCGGACGCAGCATCCGTTCGGGATTCGGGAAGCGCCCCTCGATCGAGATGGTGCCCGTGCTCGGGTTGACCTCGCGACCGAGAATGTAGGGCGTACCCCGGTGCGGGTACTCGGTTCCGTCCGCGAGGATCAAGATCAGCATGTTCTCGAGGCTGGACGCGGTGCCGCTCTGGCGCCGACGCGCAAGCCGCAGGTAGGCGGATTCGCTGATCGGAAATTCGACTTTGATGGGATCGACCTGGGAGACCGTGGTGAGTTCGCTGCTAGGCGACACCAGGTCACCGATCTGGGTGGCCGCGATCCCGGCGATGCCCCCGATCGGCGAGACGATCCGGGTCCACTCCACGTTGAGTTTCGCCCCGGCCACGCCCGCGCGGGCCTTGAGCACGGAGGCCTCGTCGCGAAGCTTCTCCTGAACCGCGTCGTCGAGTTCCTGCTGACTTACCGCACCCTCTGCCGCGAGTGGTGTAAAGCGCTTGACCGTGAGGGTGCTCTTGCCAAGCATCGCCCTGGCCTCGCCGAGCGTACCGCGCGCCTGCTGGAGCTGCGCCTCGAACTCTCGCGGGTCGATCTCGAAGAGCAGCTGACCCTGCTTGACGTAGCTGCCTTCGGCGTAGGTCCGGCGCAGCAAGTATCCCTTCACCTGCGACCGGATCTTGGCGTTGTTGAAGCCCTGGGTCGTTCCCACCCACTCGCGCCAGACCGGCACGTCCTGCTGCACGACCGGCGCGACCACGACCGCAAGCGGGTGCGGCTCGGGCTGCTCCGCCTGGCCGCAGGCGAGACCCAGGCCCAGCACCGCGAGTGCTGCCAGTCCCGCCGGACCGCACGCCGCGCTGCGGGGGCCAGGGGTCTTCGTGTTCCGAGCCTCCTGTCGGCACATCCCGACCGCCCTGCACCTCCGCCTCGCTCGCACGTATCCTCCGCATCCACCAGGGGCCCCGGAGACCCGGGAACCCATTGTGCAGGCTCTGGGTCCTTATACTCCCTGAGCGCCGGCGGATCTACGGGCGCCCCGGATGGCGTAGCGTCGGTACTGGACGGCCGCTTGCCCCCGGGCAGAGCCCCCCTAGAGCGGGTCTGGATGAACGAGATGCCGCAGCAGCGGCTCGGGGCGGCATCCGGGCGGGCGCTTCGCGGGCGGCCAGCGGGTCCGAACGGGCGCGGTCACCACAGTGGCGGCCCAAGGGGAGGCGGGGGCCGGGACATGCGGACCAGGCACGTTGGAGCGAGGAACCCGAAACCCGATGGGCTGGCTAGCCACCGAGAGCCCATCCCTCAGGTGGCCCCTCGAGCTCCGAACTCCTCGCTCCAACCTGAAACCGAACCTGGAACCGAACCTGAAACCGGATCGAAGACGACGCCCCGGCCGCCCTTCTGAGGGTCCGATCTAGAACCCATCGCGTCCTGCCGCGAGACCGATCCGCGTACCTCCACGATCGGGATATCATGAGTCGGCCCCCCTGGTACGCCGAATTCGCCGGCTGGCCAAGATTGGTCGAGAGCGTTCATGCTCGGGACCTCCAACCGTCCAGGAACAGCTCGCGGGCCGGGGCCGCAGGATCCCGGAGGCCGCATCCGATGCGCACAGCTTCCGCTAAAATAGAGAGCGGCCCGCGGAGCGCGGCGCCCGAAGCAGCCGAGCCGGCTTGCCGAGGAGAGCCCCGATGTCCTTCACGATTGGAATCTTGCTCTACCCGGATACAGAGGAACTCGACTGGGCGGGACCCTGGGAAGTCTTCAACATGGCGACGGCCGATCTCGACGACGTGCGCGTCGTGATGCTGGCCGAGCACCCTGAACCGGTGCGTTCCTGGAACGGCCTCCGCGTCCTGCCGGACTACGAACTCTCCAATGCGCCCGCACTCGATCTGATCGTGGTGCCCGGCGGCCTCGGAACCCGCAAGGAAATGGAGAATCCCGCAGTCGTGGACTGGCTGGCCAAGATCGGGCCAGACTGCGAGTGGATCGCGAGCGTCTGCACGGGCTCACTGCTGCTTCAGGCGGCGGGGCTGACCGCCGGAAAGCAGATCACAACCCACTGGGCCGTGATCGAAGAACTCCGCCGCCTCTCGCCCGAATCCACGGTCGTCGAGGGGGTGCGCTACGTGCGAGACGGCAAGTTGGTCACGGCGGCCGGCGTATCGGCCGGCATCGACATGTCGCTCTGGCTGGTGGGCCAGATCTGGGATGTCGAACGCGCGCGAAAAACGCAGCGGATGATGGAGTATGACCCGGAGCCCCCCTACGCGACGCAGGTCTGAACTCGGGCCGAGCCGCGCCTACTCCGGCGAACAATCCTCGCCATGCGGATTCTCGCCGCCGCGCGGGTGTTCCGGCGCGCCGCGCCAGACCTCGGCGGTCGCCGCGATCCCGCAGCACTTGTCGATTCGCATCTCGCAAGGTTGGCGCTGCATGTAGCCGGACTAAAACGAGACCACACTGAACCAGGTCTATCCGCGCCAGCGTTCAATTCGATCGAGCGCCTCTTCGATGTCCTCGGCCGAACCCGCATACGAGAAGCGCACGAAGTGCTGCCCGGAGTCCGGGCAGAAATCCGAACCCGGGGCCGCCAGCACGCCGGCTTCCTCGAGCATCTCGATACAGAAATCGACGCTGTCCTCGTGCATGTGCTTCACGTGACAGTAGAGATAGAACGCACCGTGCGGCGCCGGGAAGCGGTCGAAGCCCATCCCGGGCAGGCGCTTCAGCATGACGTCGCGGTTTTTTCGGTAGCTCGCTACGTGGCGGTCGAGTTCATCGCGGCAGTCGATCGCGTGCAGCGCGCCGACCTGCGCCGGGGCCGGCGCACACAGGTACAGGTTGTGCGCCAGGTTCGAGATCGGCTCCACCAGGTACTCGGGAAGAACCATCCAGCCCAGCCGCCAGCCGGCCATCGAGTAGTACTTCGAAAAACTGTTGACCACGATCGTCTCGTCGGAGAAGGCGACCCCGGTCGCCTCGGGCACCTCGTCATCGAACACAATCCCGTGGTAAATCTCGTCCGAGATCAGGCGGATCTCACGCCGTTCGCAGTACTCGGCCAACTCCCGCAGTTCCGCGGGCGTGATCATCGACCCGGTCGGGTTGTTCGGACTCGCGATCACGAGTCCGTCGATGTCGCCCTCGATCGCCTCGATGTCGGCGATCCTGGGCTGGAAGTGATTCTCCATCGAGGTCTCGAAGCGCACGCACTCGATCCCGAGCGTGGACATCGCGTAGCGGTAGCCGTAGTAGAAGGGTTGTGGCAACGCCACCCGCTGACCTTCGTCGAAGCAACCGACGATGGCCAGAATCATCGCCCCCGATGCCCCGAGCGTCACCACGACCCGCTCGGGGTCGATCGCGACCTCGTGGAGTTCGCTGTATTGTCGCGCGATCCTTTCGCGCAGCGCGTCGATGCCGGCGGCTGGGGTGTAGCCCAGGGTGGAATTGCGGCTCGCAGCCTCGACCGCCTGTAGGGTTCCGTCCGGCGCGCCGGTGCTGGGCTGGCCCACGTGCAGGTAGATCACGCGGGTGCCGCGCGCCTCCACCTGGCGGGCACGAGCCTGAAGCTGCTCGGCAACGCTCGGGGACGAGCCGCGATGAGACGGTCGAAACTTGGCGGCAGTCGCCATGGCGCAGCTCTCCCGGTCTCCGAACGCTCTGCCTGGCGGACGCTTTGGGCGCAGGGTCTCGGCGCACGGTCTGGGTGCCAGAGCATGAGAGCGCCCCGCGGCAACTGTCAAGCAAGACTCGGCGCTCGCGTAACGCGGAATTCCGCGACCGCGGTATGCTGGCAGCGGATTCGCGGCGGCGCTCACGGGGAGCGCAGGACCGCAGGTCTCGCGTCGACCCTTTGGAGCAGCCCCGCATGGATGCCCGATCCTCCCTCGAGCCCCAGGCCTGGGTGGAACGCTTCAACGCGCTGGGCGAGAATCTGGACGCGGGCGGGGCCGCGCTCGTCTCGCTCGAGCCCGAGATCCTGGTCCGGGCTGCACGCGAAGCGACCGGGCTCAGCGACTTCGGCGCCGAGAGCCTTCAAGAACCACTCGAGGTTCTGTGTCGCGCGCTTCGCGAAGAAGCCGAGCTTACACTGCTCGGCCGCGTGATCATCCGGGCCGAACTCCAGCGCCTGCTCCAGAACCGGCTGCGGATCCAGGCGCGGCTCGCGGCCCAGCCCACGATTCTCGAGCGCGCGATCGAGGCTCCGGTCTTCGTGACGGGCCTCGGCCGCTCGGGCACGACCTTGCTGCACGAGTTGCTCTGGCAGGACCCGGCGAATCGCGCCCCCCTCCTGTACGAGTTGCTTTACCCGCTCGCGCCCCCCGGGGCGGAGCCGGGCTCGCCCGATCCGCGCGTGGCGGCCAGCCAGCGCGAGATCACGCTGATGGACGAGATCATTCCCGCGTTCACGGCCATGCACGAAAACGGCGGCGACCTTCCGAACGAGTGCATCTTCATCTTCGCGCACCTATTTCAGAGCGACGTCTGGCTCGGCGAGTACCGGATTCCGAGCTACGCGGCCTGGAAGATGCGCGCGGACGGCCGAGCCCTGTACCGCTGGCACCGACGTTTCTTGCAGTTGCTCCAGGCGGACGACGCGCGTGAACACTGGGTCCTCAAGGCGCCCTCGCACCTTTCAAGCCTGCCCGAACTCTTTTCGGTTTATCCCGACGCGCATGTCGTCGTCACGCACCGCGACCCGCTGCGCGTCCTCGGCTCGCTCTCGAACCTGATGGCGACGTTGATGTCGATGCGGAGCGCGAAGGTCGACCGGGCCGCGTGCGTGCGGATGCAGGCGGCCGGCTTTCCATTTCTGCTCGAGCGGCACATGCACCAGCGCGCGCAGGGTCTGGTCCCCGAGAACCAGATCACGGACCTCCGCTACACGGACCTGGTCGCCGACCCGGTTGGGACGCTTGCGGGCCTCTACGCGCGGCTCGGACGCCGGTTCTCGGCCGAGGCGCGGCAAAGACTCGAGCGCCGGGTGGCCACGCAGCCCGCCGAAGCCCGCGGTCGGCACCGCTACCGGTTCGAGGAGACGGGGCTCGACCTCGAGACCGAGCGCGCGCGCTACGCGACCTACATGAACCACTTCAAGGTTCCCGAAGAGGTCTAGGCCAGGGCCGTGATCGGGCCCCCGAGCTAGAGCTCGATCAGCTCGCAGACGGGGTTCGCGGGCAGACTCCGGGCCCAGACCCAGCGGATCAGCGCGAAGCCCTCGAGCCGGCCGCCCGTGTCGAGCCAGTTCGGAACCCCCGGGTCGCGGGCTGAGATCACGAGCGTCCAGGATCCGTCCGGATTGGGGCGGGCGAGCGCCTGGTTGGTGCAGACCTGGCTGTAGCGGTACTCGTAGGACTCGGCCCAGGGGTTCACCAGCGTGAGCCCCCAGTAGAGGGACCCGCCCGCCGGCGGCGAGAGCGTGAGCTTGAGCGCCTGATCCGGCTCGAGCTTCCAGCGGCCGCCCTGGTAGACCATGTCGGTGGCCGAGTGCGTACGGACGGCGTCGTCCTGCGCGTCGACGTGCTGCTGGCCGGCCGCGCCCCCGATCTGGTTCAGGTGGCCGGCATTGCCGCGCCACATCGCCACGCAGGTGCGGACGATGAAGAGCAGCAGGTCCGCAGCGTCGTGAAGCTGCTCCGCGCAGCCTGCGGGCGTGAGTTCGGGCGCCGGCACGCGATCGCCGAGCCGCTCGATTCGGTAGGTCGCAGGGAGTTCCAGCGACCGGTCACCAAACGTCTCTCGCACCGCGATCTGGGCCGCACCGGTCGCGAGCGGAATCCAGTTCCCCGGCTGCCGCTCTCGCGAAAGCAGAATCTCGTAGTCGCCGTTTTGGGCCAGTTCGAACTCGTCGAGGTTGTACTGACCGACGGTGCCGGTCGGGCCGGTCTCCGGCCGCCGGCTGGAGGCGCTGCGCAGAAAGTCGGTTCCGAGCGTGAAACCCACGTGGGGGGCGGTTCCGCGGTTTCCGCTGAGCCGGTAGGTCTCGTTCTCATCGAGGCGCGCGAAGTAGTAGTTGACGTCGGGGTTGTCGACGATCAGCTTGCGCGCGGGCCCCTGCGAGAGATAGATCTCGGGCCGCAGGGGATCGTTCTTCTCGATCGCCCAGTTCTGGGCCAAACTCGCGATGCGCGTTACCCAGCGGTAGCCCTCGCCCCAGTCCGCCGGGTGGCCCGGATGCGGCGCGGAATCCACCAACGCGATCGCTTCGCGCTGAGCGTCGAGCCAGTGCTGGAACGCCTCTGCCAGAAGCTTCGGAGGCCTTGGCTCGGTCTGCGCCATGCAGGCGAACCTAACGCGCCTTCTGCGCGGGCGTCTCCGCGGCCGCAGGCGCCGGGACCGCGAGCCGGGCGAGCGCAGCGCGGAGCGCCTCCGGCGAGGCGAGCTCTTCGACCCGCGTGATCTGCAGGCGGTCGAGGACGAGCAGCGTCGCCCGCCCTTCGGCCGACGGGAAGTCGCGCGTGAGGGAACCGTCCACGTCGAGCCCCATCGAGTACGCGCGCTTGCGCATGCTCGGAATGGCGAAGATCCGCCGCACCAGCCCGGGCATGCCACTTACGTCGGACAGGTACAGCGCTCCGGCCCCGGCAAGCTGGGCCGGTCCGTCGTCCGCGAGGGCGCTCTTCACCAGTTCGCCGGCGTCCATGTCGCGCGTAAAAAGGATCGCGCGCAGCGATGCATCGACCTGCTGTGGCTTTCCGAACTGGTCGTCGATCGAGAAGGCGTCGAGTCGGCTGCCCACCCCAAGCGTCTCGGCCGACGCGGCCAGCGGCAGCCACAGCAACAGCCCAACCAGGGCGACGCGCATGCGCTCAACTTCCTCCCGGGCCGGCCTCGAGCGCGCGGTCGGGCTCAAAATCCAAGCCCGGAACCGGCGCGAACTCGTAGTGCACGGGATCCCGATCCGGGAGGCAAACGTAGAGCCGACCGGACTCGCCCGAGGTGACAGCCTGCGCCACGGCATCCGCGATCTCCGAGGGCTGCATCACGGACAGACCCGCGTCGCGCGCGCGTTGGGCCGTACCCTCACCCAGGATGTTGGTGTCGACGACCCCGGGACAGATCGCGTTCACGGTGATGTTGCGCGGCGCCAGCGCGGGTCCGAGCGAACGCACCAGCCCGATCACTGCGTGCTTGGTCAACGTGTAGATCGGGTCCGGCGGGAACCCGATCAGTCCGGCCACGGACGAGGTCGCGACGATCGCGCCGCCCCCACGCGCTTCCATTGCGGGAATCACCGCCCGCGCGCCCAGAACCACCCCGTCGACGTTCGTGCCCATGATGCGCCGGTACGCCTCGTCGGAAAGCTCGGCCAGATCGATCGGGGCCATGATTTCGCCGGGTGCTCCGCGCGCCGAGAAGGTCGCGATCCCGGCGTTCAGGAAGGCGATGTCGATCCCTCCCAGGCGCCGCGTCAGGTCTTCCGTCAGCTCGCTCCAGCGTGAAGCGTCGCTCACGTCGAGTCGCACGAACTCGGCACCGGTTCGATCGGCCGCGCTCTTTCCATTTCCCTCATCGATATCGGCGATGACGACGCTGACGCCCTCGCTGCTCAGCCGCTCGGCCGTCGCAAGCCCGATGCCTGAGGCTCCCCCGGTCACCAGTGCGATTTTCCCATGGAGTTTCATGCTGCCCTCACCTTGTGGTTGCCACCGCTCTCGCTCTGCGCTGCCCGGAATTCACCGGCCGGCAGTCCATTCTCCCAGGCTGCCCCGGACCGTCAAGCGAATCCCCCGCGGGCGCCGCTCCGGGGGCGCCTCCGCGGTTCGTACGCTTGACGGCGCGCCGGGCCGCAGGCCAAGCTCGCGCGGGCGAACGCACACTCGGTCCCGCGGAAAGGCGCCCCGGTGAAGCTCGACGGCTCGATTCTGGTCGACGACCCCCGCGACGCCGGAGCCCGCGCCCAGGCGCTCGAGGCGGCCGGATACGACGGCGGCTTCACGTTCGAGGGACCCCACGACCCGTTCCTGCCCCTGGTCGTCGCAGCCGAGCATACGGAGCGCCTCGAACTCGCCACCGCGATCGCGGTCGCGTTCGCGCGCAATCCGATGACGCTCGCCAACCTGGGCTTCGACCTGCAACTCCTCTCGCGCGGGCGCTTCATCCTCGGGCTCGGATCCCAGATCCGGCCGCACATCGAGCGCCGCTTCAGCTCGCCCTGGTCCCGCCCGGCAGCGCGCATGCGCGAACTCGTGCTGGCCGTGCGCGCCATCTGGAACTGCTGGGAGCGCGGCGAGAGATTGGACTTTCGGGGCGAGTTCTACACCCACACACTGATGACCCCCTTCTTCAACCCTGGACCGAATCCCTATGGAATTCCAAGGATTTTTCTCGCAGGGGTGGGGCCGCGAATGACCCAGGTCGCGGGCGAAGTGGCGGACGGCCTGCTGGTTCACCCCTTCCACACGCCGGAATTCATCGAGCGCGTGACGGACCCGGCGCTGGCGCGGGGCTTCGCGGCTGCCGACCGCAAGCGGGAGGAGTTCGAGATCTCGTGCCAGTTGATCGTGGTGACCGGAAGCGACGCTTCCGAACTCGAACTCGCCCGCAGCGGCGCACGAGCCCAGATCGCGTTCTACGCCTCGACCCCGGCCTACCGTCCGGTGTTGGACTGTCACCAGCGAGGCGATCTCCAACCGGAACTGAATGCGCTCTCCAAGCGGGGCGCGTGGGGCGAGATGGCCGCGCGCATCGACGACGAACTGCTCGAGCAGATCGCGCTGGTCGCGCACCGGAACGAACTCGCCGAAAAGATCAGGGCCCGCGTCGGAAAATTCGCAGACCGCGTGAGCCTGATCGCGCCCTACGGACCCGATCCGTCCGGCTGGCCCGAGGTGGTCCGCGCGCTGAAGCAGGCCTAGCCCGGTGTGCGGACGCGCCGCGTCCGCTACGCGGGCCAGTCCTTCTTGACGCCGAGTTTCCAGCGCGGCGCTCGGCGCTCGGCATAGGCGAGGCCTCCCTCGATCGCGTCGCCCCTCGCCATCAGGTGGTGGTGGAGTTCGGTCTCGCGGCGTCCGACCTCGGCCGGGTCGAGCGTCGCGCTCTCCCAGAGCAGGCGCTTGGTGAGCGCCACCGAGAGCGGGGCCGCCTCGACCGCGACGTCGCGCGCCCAGGCGAGCGCGGCATCGAGTACCGCTTCGGCCGGCAGCGCGCGGCTCGCGAGCCCGAATTCGAATGCCTCCGATCCATTCAGGCTACGGCCACTCAGTAACAGATCGGCCGCACGCTCGAGACCCACGATCCGGGGCAGTGTCCAGTGCGCATAGGCGTCCGGCATCACGCCGCGCCGTACCTGGACCACCGCGTACTTTCCCTCGAGCGCCAGGAAGCGAAGGTCGCACTGGAGCGCGAGCGTGAGGCCGATACCGATCGCGTGGCCGTTCACGGCCGCGATCACGGGTTTGCGGACCCGAAACGCGGGCGGGTCGAAGGCGGCCGCGCTGAAGCCTGCCTCCTCCCGTTTTTCGAACGTGGCCGCGCCCGCGCTCATGTCGGCGCCGGAACAGAAGGCGCGGCCCGATCCGGTGAGCACCACGGCCCGGATCGCGTCGTCCTCGTCGCAGACACGGTATGCGTGGCCGAGTTCCCGGCCCATCGTACCGGTGAACGCGTTCAGTTTGTCCGGGCGGTGCAGGCGGACCAGCGCGACCCCGTCCGTCACCTCGAAACGGATCTCCGAAAATTCCACGCGGCCCTCCCGGGAACGCTGCCCGGAGTCAGCCCGCAGGCTCTGAGGACAGCGCTGTTACGAGTCGTCGCCCTTGGGTTGAGCGCGCTTGTAGTAGTGCTTGTGCCCGGCGATGTCGACCGGGGCTCCCGAGAATTCGCGTTCGACCTCCAGGTCCTTGCCCTTTGGCCTCCAGGTCTCGGTCACCTTGATCGTGAACGGCTTGGCGTAGAAGCTCCACTCGGCCTCGAGCTTCCGGCCGCCCCAGCCCGTCCACTCCGCTGTGGTCTCACGTTGCCCGTTACCCTCCGGACCGGACAGTCCGGTGGGATCCTTGACGATATGCGCCTCGCCGTCGATGACGTAGACGTACTCGTATTCCATGGGCTTCTCCTGCTCGACGAAGTCGACCTTTCGGGCGATCGTCAGATTGCTGCCGTCGAGCTTCAGCCACTGCGTCGAGCCCGTAAGCGCGCCCAGGTTCTTGCTCTTATCGGGGACGAGCACCCACTCGCCCGTAAAGCTGGGATTTTCAGCGGCTACCGAGACCGGCAGCCAGAGCATCGCGGCCACGGCCAGCAGCCAGGGTGTTGGGATCCGAGTCGATCGAGCAACCGTGTGGGACGACATTTGGCTCCTTTTCCGGATACGGGCAAGCACCAGAGGCGCGCCCCGAGATCCGACATCCCAGATCTCTACCGGATGTTTGGGTCAGTCTACCCCGACCCTAACCGACCGACTCCCCGCAGCGCTACCCCACCGCAGAGGGTGCAGACGAGCGCACGACGCGAGCCAGGCGCAAAGTCTCCGGCCCGGCCGGATCTGCTAGCTTCGCGGCCGGAGAGCGAGCGTGTCAGCGCCCCGAAACCCAAGCTGGAGCCCGCGCGCTACCGGACGCGTCGGCTCCGCAGCGATCCTCGTCGGCCTGTCCTTTCTGGGCTGTCCGCCGGTCTTCTGGGCGCCCACACCCGACCGGACCGGCACCCACTCCGACTGCTTCGCGCACGTGGCCGGAACCCTCGCCTCTGATGACATGCAGGGGCGAGGCATCGGCACCCGGGGCCTCGAACGCGCGGCGGACTTCCTGGTCGAACAGTTTCGGGCGGCCGGTCTGGAGCCGACCGCCGTCGGGTACCGCCAGGACTTCCGGGCGATCACGGGCGTCGAGCCCGGCCCCGGGAACGCGCTTGGTTGGGATGACGAGACGGCGAAGCTGGGCCGCGACTTCACGCCGCTCGGCTTCTCGTCTTCGGGGCACTTCAGGGGCTCGCTCGTCTTCGCGGGCTACGGAACGCGCGCCGACGAGATCGGGTACGACGATTACGAAGACCTCGACGTTCAGGGAAAAGTGGTTCTCGCCTGGCGCTACGAGCCCGGGGAACGCGACGCCGCAAGTCCCTTCGACGGCAAGCGCCCGAGCCGCTGGTCCGACCTGCGCTACAAGGCCCACGTGGCACGCGAAGCCGGGGCCAGCGCCCTGATTCTGGTGGCGCCCCCCGAAACCGCTGGCGCCGCGGACGCCGAATCCGAGGAGCGCCTGCCGCTGATCCGGGCAGCCGGCCCGCTCTCCGAAGCCGGACTCCCGGTACTCCAGGTCTCGCGCCGCATCGCGGACACATGGCTCCGGCACGCAGGCCGGCGTGCGCGCGAACTGCACGCCGAAATCGACGCCGACTACGTCCCGCGTTCATTTGAGGTTGCAGGTCTCGAGATCTCGGGAAGCGTCGACCTGAAAGTGACCGAGACGACGGTCGCCAACATCGTGGGGCTCTTGCCCGGACGCGGAGCCCTCGCCAACGAGACCGTCGTGGTCGGCGCGCACTACGACCACCTGGGCTTCGGGGGCTCCGGTTCGATGGAGCCGGGAAACCTGGCGATTCACAACGGGGCCGATGACAACGCCTCGGGCGTGGCCGCGCTCGTATGCGCGGCGAGGGACCTCGCGCGCAACACCGGGGATCCCGGCGCGGAGCGGCGGGCGCTGCTCGCGCTCGCCTTCACGGCCGAAGAGGTGGGCCTGGCGGGTTCGACCTGGTACGTGCGTCACCCGCTGCGCGCGCTCGACGGAACCGTGGCGATGGTCAACCTCGACATGGTCGGCCGACTCCGCGAAGACCGGCTCCTGGTACTCGGGACCGACTCGGCGCCGGAGTGGCCGCAGATCCTGAACCGGCATGCGCGGCCCCAGGGTCTCGTGATCGAGAGTGGCGGCGACGGCTACGGTCCCTCGGACCAGTTGCCTTTCTACCAGCGCGGCATCCCGGTCGCGCACCTGTTCACGGGGTCGCACCTCGAGTACCACACCCCGCAGGATGACCTCGAAACGCTGAATCTAGCGGGCGGCGCGCGCATCGCGGCATTCCTTGCGCGCATCCTGTCCGACCTGATGCACGTACCCCAGGGGCCGACCTACACCGCCGCAACCAGCGGACCGTTTCACCTCGGTGATACCCGCGGGTACGGGTCGTATCTGGGAACGATCCCGGATATGAGCGCGATGCTGCGCTCGGAGGGCGGAGTAAAGCTCGCGGGCGTGCGCGAGGGCGGACCCGCGCACCGCGCCGGTCTCCGGGGTGGCGACCGGATCGTATCGATGGCGGGTGTCCAGGTTCGAAACCTCTACGACATGACGTTTGTGCTCCGCGAACACCGTCCGGGCGAGGTGATCGAGATCGAGGCCGTACGCGGCGCCGATCTCCTTACGACTTCGGCCACGCTCGGCCGCCGCGGCGCAGAGTCGCCCGCTCCCGACTCCCCCTCACACCCGTCGGAGCCTGCGCCGGACTGAACTCCGGCCGCCCGAGCGCGAGCCGCCGTGCACGGGTTCTAGGCGAGCGGTTCGACCGCTTCGCCCCGCCGTCGAGCCTGGTGGCGATCGCGCAGGAGTTCGCCGGCCTGGATCAGGGTCTCTCGCTTTGGCCCGGCGGGCCCGAGTGCCTCGATCTCGTCGAGTTCGGCCTCGCTGAAGCCAGCTTCGAGCCGGTCCTGGCGCGCCAGCCGACGGCTCCCGCCGAAGGCGAAGCTGCGATCCGTCTCCAGCTGAAATTCCTTAGCTCGGGCAGCTCGTTCCGGGTCATCCTTGGTAAACTCCTTGACCCACTCGCTGCCGAAGCGGACGTGCGTGAGTTCGTCCGCGAGCACGAAGTCGACGGCCTGCTCAGTGACCTGGTCCCCCACCTCGCCGGAGCGCTCGATCAGAGAACGAAAGACATCGCAGGCGAGGCCCTCCAGGCAGCGATTCACGCCCGTCACCCGCAGTACGGGATCGTCGTGGCACGAGGTCTCGAACAGAAAGGTGCTCTCGGGATAGTCGCCGACGCGCGCGCCTGCACGCTCGAGCAGCTTCTCGTAGATCTGCACGTGGCGCGCTTCGTCCCAGCACTGACGCGCCATGTTGAGCTTGAAGTCCCAGGGCGCCTCGGGGAAGTCCCAGAGCGTCCGGCCCGCCGCCTCGAGTGCCTGGAGTTCGCCTACGAAGATCCCGTGAAGCTGCAGCTTGAGCTGAATCTCCGCACCCGGAGATCCCGGCTTGTGAACGCGCCCGATCGTGAGAAAGGTGAAGCCCGGGCCCAGCTCGTCGAATACCGCTTCGAGTTCGGTCCCGGCCACCCGCTCCCGTAGCTTGGGCGCAATCGATTCCATCACGCGCACCAGCGTATCGACGTCATCGGGCAGCGACGCGAGCAGGTTGTTCTGGCCCTGCGCCCGCTTGAAGCGCTGGTCTCGCGCAAGATCCTCGTGAGAGATGAACCGCTTCACGGGGCCTCCTTCCGTCGACGAACCCGGGCACGCAGGCAGGCGGCGCGGAGCCGCCGATCTCGACTCGCAGGGTATACCGCTCGACCGGGCCTGGAAAGGTGTCGCCGAGACCGCACTGGCGAGCCAGGCCACCGAGCGGGCCGATCTAGCCCGCAGGGCCCGAAATAGGGTATGAAGCGCGTACACGCGCGATCCAGCGCAAAACCATCGGCAGGGGGCCAGACATGAGAGTTGGAGCTATGCAGCAGGGACTCGGAGTGGTCCTGGTGATCACAGTCGCGCTCACGGGCTGCGCCACACCGGGCAAGAGTTCACGTGCGCGATTCTGCGACGCTGTCGGGAGCCTCGCCGGCGCCGCCGCCGCCGGAGCCGTGGTCGGCGCGGCGGCCGGCCCTCCCGCCTCGAACTCGGACAGCGACAATGCCGCCGGCAACGCCATGGCCATCGGCGCCGCGGTCGGTCTCACCACCGGCGCGGTTCTGCACACCATCCTCTGCAACCGCCAGGCCGAGCCGGCCCCCAAGCCGAAGCCCCCGGCCGTGCGGCCAGCGGCCACCGCCCCCGAGCCCGCGCCGGCCGTGACGAAACGGATCGTGCTGCGCGGCGTCCACTTCGACTTCGACCGCGCCGCGATCAAACCGGAGGCGGAGGCCGTGCTATTCCAGGCCGCCGAAATTTTGAAGCGGAACCCCGAGCTGCGGATTCAGGTCGCCGGCTACACCGACAGCACCGGCAGCGCGGTCTACAACCAGGGGCTCTCGGAACGGCGCGCGAGCGCCGTCAAGGGTTGGCTGGTGACGCACGGCATCGCGCCCGGGCGCCTCGACTCCGTGGGCTACGGCGAATCGATGCCGGTCGCCGACAATACGACGGAAGCCGGCCGCATCCAGAACCGCCGCGTGGAGCTCAACGTATTGAAGTAGGCGCAGGGTCAAGCCCCCCACCCTCGGGGCCGATACGCACGCTCGTGCGGAGGGGCTCAGGGAGATGACCGTGATGCTTCTCGTACGCTGCTGCGTTGGTTTCGCCTGTTCGTTGCTACTGGCTTGTTCGTTCGCGCCCCATGCCACCCCGGGACGAGCGTCCCCTCGCGTGGATGCGGCACAGCAGTTCTCGGGCTTCTGCGACGGCTGGATGAAGAAGCTGCGCGATCGGGAGCGCACGAACCTCGCAGGCATCCAACTGCGCGCCATCGGCAGCCGCGTCACGGGCAAGTACACGGGCTATGGGAACGGCGCACTGGAGTGCTCGGCGCGCAAGACCGGTCTCGTGACGACCCCGTTCGTGGGGACGCTCATCTACGAGGAAATCCTCTACGCCAAGAGCGGCAGGACCCACAGCCGGGCGCGCAAGAGCACGCCCCGAGCCCTACGCAGGATCGAGGTCACCGAGCTGTTCCGTCACGACGGGACTCGCTGGCTCCCCTGACGCCCGGATCTCGCCGCGCCCCCAGGCGCCCCCAGGAGCCCGCAGCCCGCCCCCAGACGCCCGCAGCCGCCCGCAGCCGCGGCTCCGCGGGATCCAGAGACGTGGGAATCCGATCCACCTGAGTCTCGGATTCCAGGGTAGAATAGCCCCGGCTACGCACGGGTAGGGCCGAGTGCAGCTGGACGCACGACCAGAGCGGGCCCGCCCTGTTTTCGGGGAGCGAGATGGTCCGGGCAGTGCGGGTTCTAGCCCTAATCGGCGCACTGGGCGTTCCGGAGGGGATCTCGGCGCAAGCGCCGCCGCGTGGATTCCTGACTTCGCCCCAGGCCGGCGACCCGGTTGCGATCGTGCTCGACCACATGCGCGCCCGGCGCTCTGAGCTCTCACTCTCGGCCCAAGATCTCGGCGACACGGTCACCCACCAGTACCGCACCCGGCGCAGCGACACCACGCACGTT
>SPKZ01013345.1_pt1 | contig 22291 bp, 19 predicted proteins | sample 2456571 | NCBI WGS metagenome assembly SPKZ01 (sample SAMN11192286, study PRJNA482655) | marine metagenome | biome: ENVO:00000447; feature: ENVO:00000244|ENVO:00000211|ENVO:00000569|ENVO:00002023; material: ENVO:00002151; isolation source: ocean water from marine abyssalpelagic zone ... | reverse complement strand
TTAGCTTTGCTTACCAGCAACCTCAAAGTGTCTGCATCAGAGAAATTGTGATTGCCGCAACCAAGCAACAACCTTAAAAACACGATAAAGCGCAAAAAAATGTAGTAATTTACATTTTTATGCGCATAAAAATGTAGTTTTACCACACTTTTATGCGCATAAAAGTGTGATTGTTGTGTTAGGTAATCATAATAAGCCTTAATATTCAGTAAGAAAGATTGAATATTAAGGGTATTCACAATAGACACACACATCGTTCAATATATGAGCAAATTAAGGGGTGTACTGAGTAGCTATTAATTAGTAGCTGCCCTAAATAACTAGTTATCATGTACGACATAAGAAACAGTTAAATTATAAATTGATGATAATAAAATTTGTACTATTATTATTTCATAAATATCGATGACTTAATTATTTTAAGGGTTACGAGATGAAAATAACATTAGTGCTAACGCTTTTTCTCATTATTTCTTGTTCAATTCACGCTAACGAAGTTAAAAATATAAAAGAAATAACAACCGCTATTTCAAACCTTTGCCATAAGCCTGATAAAGCAGGAGAGTATTGGGACGTAAAATTATCAGGCACCGCTGGAGCCAATGTCCGAATAAAGTTAAAACTCGCTGACCTAGGCATTACGGGTGATGCAAAATTCAACAAAGGTGAATGGAAAGGGATAAAAGACACAATAGAAAACAGCCAAGACTATCGGGAGTGCGCGAAAGTACTAACACCAATTTTTCTTGATAAATTTCAAATGTTAATAAACCAACCTTTGAACAATTCAGTAAAAAGAAAATTATCAGGCATACGGTGGGAAGACATTAACTCAGGCGTAGAAATAACACTGAACCGCTGCTTAAAAAATAAAACGATCTTAACCTGCTATTTTACCATTAGCTCAAAAGAGGATAGCCTTGTCTATATTGATTTACGTAGTGCATCTACTTTCGATCAAGAAGGTAATAAATTTCATGCACAAAAAGTAACCATTGCCAACCAGTTTGCTCACAAGAGTAAAACTAGTGGTATTAACGTCGAAATAATTCAGAATGTAAAAACAAAAATGGTACTGCAATTTGAAGGTATTTTTAACTCTTCATATTTCATTAAAAAAATTGTATTTGATAGTAAAATAAAAAACAAATCAGCAAATTCATCACATCGATATACATACCGTGACATGGAAGTAATGTTGTAATCAGTATAAACAAAGCAAGTATTCTCGACCCTATCGAACTTGTCATTGTTCGATAGCGGGTTTAATAATAACGGACTGTTAAATAATGGTAACTATCAACGTCATTTTTATAAATGACAAACGTAATATTCAGGTAAATAGTACCAATTTAACACTTCCATACAGATATTTGCTCACCATTACTTTAGTCCATATGGTGAAAATTATTCCATGACCACCGTTCCAGTAGCCTCAAATTATAACTGATAATCATTACAATAATATTAATCCCAATTGTGATACCCTCACACCTATAAACCAACATCGACAAAAAGGAATTATATTTTGATTTTAAAGGATAAACCAACCATTAAAGCAACCTCTGCAATGGCTAAAGCAGGGCTTAAACAAGAGCAAGATGTTGCGTTTTTTCTGCGACGAGGTTTCAAAGAACACCAGAAAATATTCGTTTTTAATGATCTTAAGTTTTGCTTCAACAATGAAACAGCGCAAATTGATCACCTTATTTTATACCCTTATGGTTTTATCCTAATCGAATCCAAAAGTATCACCGGTGAAGTTCTCGTTAATCCACAGCAAGAATGGTCTCGTAGTTACCAAGGGACATGGCGGGGCATGCCATCGCCGATCAAACAAGTTGAGCTACAGCAAGCGCTATTAAGAGATCTAATGTTTGAACATCGTGAGAAAATTATAGGTAGGGTATTGTTTAAACAATAAAGTTTTGGTGGCCGTTGCTGGAATAACATCTGTGCTATCTCTAGCAATGCAATTATCGACCGCTCAACCATGCCTAAAGACATTTCTGAGCAGCTAGTAAAGTCAGAATTTTTAGTTGATAAATTAAACAAAATAATGAAGCTAAGACACAAGATTATCAATGTGATTAACTTCACAGACACTCGCCCAGCTTTTAGTGATGATGAAATGACCTCCATTGCCGATTTTTTACTGTCACAAGATATCTCTAATGGTCAACAAAAGCTGCCGACCAGCGAAAAAGTAACCACTGAGCCAGTAAAAAAGGATATTTTGCCAGTCAAGGAGGTACCACCAAGCCCTCCCCCACAGCCCAAAATTAACACCATTTCGCTCTGCTGCTCTAAATGCCAAGCAACTAAGCAATTAGTTCCATCCCATGGCAAGTATGGCTATTACCTAAAATGCCAACAATGCAACGGCAACACCGCCATGAAACAGCCTTGCCCGCACTGTCACAGCAAACAAGCCAAGGTCAGTAAACGAAAAGACAACTACACCTTAAACTGTCAAGAATGTGATAAGCAAACGGCATATGAGGTTGGGTAGAGTGACACAGGCGCTGATCTAGCTATCCTTTTGCCGCGATAATTTACCAGCGATACGATTAAACTTACTTAACTCAACGTATAACGTATTTTTCTTATCAAGCGATAGGTCTAATGCTTTTTCTTCAATAATGACATTTTTATATTGCCAGTTACCGCGTACTTTAAAGCCATATTCAGTTGCAAACCCAACAGCAATATATTGAAGGTCTTCATGACACTTTTTATAAGCACTTACCGATATTTCGTATGCATCGACATTAGATTCATCATGTTCATTACGTGTCACCTTTAAGTAACATGGCCAATATTCATCTTCTATATGTAATGAATTTAAAGATAATGTTAACTTTTTAGCCGAAGGCTCAACTACAAAGTCAGGAAACTGTTCTCTTATTTGTTCAGCTAATACATCAAATTCATTATACCCATGCAAAGTCTCAAAAACTTGGTGAAATGATTGAGTGTAACGATATAGATTTAGTTGCTCAGCGGTATAATCGTCCCGATTTGGCAATATATTAATAAAATATTGTTGTTGCGTAAGTGAAATTAATGGTGATTGACTGCCATCATTAAAAGTAACATGATTGTTTTCTAAAAAGCGAATAGCGTGATAATGTGTCTTTGCTAAATTTTTGATTAAAGAATCACGATTTCGATAAAAACTATCCTCTTCCTCTTTTCATTCACCAAAGAAACAATCATGAATTATCTTAAATTCATGCTCTAACCGTACCGAAAGAATATTTTTATTCATCAATTCAACAAGCGCGATTGCTAACCAACTATCATCGAGTTGAATAGAACTATCGTGACTATTCACTCCGTGCTGCTTGTCGTGACTGTCAGACAAAACGAACACTTTGTTCCAATCTGAATAATGATCGTTAACCCAATCATAGTAATCAGCCAACTGGCCGGTGTGAGCAACACTGCCATCTTTACGCTCAATGACAATAATCGTTTTAGTTGATGCATCTGCGAGCAATATGTCTATTCTACGCGTTTTACTTTTTTTGATAGTGACTTCTTGCATCACCTTCATATTACACAACGATGTTAAGCTCATTACCTAAGCACACGGCAAAAATTATGTACTTCAAGAAAAAATCACGCTGCATGTGGCCCTTTGAAGGATCTAGCAACCAAGCTAATACCTGAGCGGGCTCGGTTTCCTTCAGATTGAATAAATCGAGTAAATCAGTAGAAACAACCTTACGGTTTAGCGCTATAAAGTCGGGGTCTAAGACAGGGGAGTTGAGCTCTTTCATTGCTTTTGATAGTTTTTATCCAAAACATTAATTCCACCTAAAAATATAAGACTAACACATTGAAATTAAATATATGAATATAGAAATCGTCGAGATATTAGTATATTTCCCTTTATTAAATAGCACGAAGAATTAAAATTTAGAAATAACGTTTACAAATAAAAACAACTGGTTATTAAAACAGTTATAGTGTTCAGTAAAAATGGATAAAATAGTATAATAAACTACATTACGTCATAATTATTACGTGATACAATCGCGAACGTAATAATTATAACGTTAGGTGACATCATGAGCACATCACAAGATTCTGGATATTTTTTCTCCTTTCCCGCCGTCCGTGGCACTCAAGCAGGTAGACCATTTTATATAGCAACCTGCCCATTGCGAACGATACCAAAAATCTTTGTGTTTGATGAAGAAGAGGTGCCACCTGAATTACGCGCTCAACGTAACCTCAATAAATCACGTATTCCTGCAATGGCAAAATACCTAGTAGATAACCCAAAGGATTATGTCTTTTCTGCGTTAACGGTATCCGTTGACAGCTCAGTTAAGTTTGATGAGATCGACGCCGAAAGCGCACCAAATTTAGGAACACTAAAAGTCCCTCTCGATGCACAAATTCTCATTAACGATGGGCAACATCGTCGTAAGGCCATTGAAGAAGCATTAAAAGAAAATCCCGATTTAGGTCAAGACAACATCGCGGTATTATTTTTTGTTGATGAGGGATTAATTCGAAGCCAACAAATGTTTGTCGACTTGAATAAGTACGCGGTAAAACCAAATACTTCATTGTCAGATTGCTATGACAAACGCGATCCAAGTGCCGAAGTGGCGCGTATTTTAGCCAAGAGTGTATTACCTTTTAACGGTTTTACTGAAATGGAAAAATCGAATATCAGCTCATTAAGTGGTAAATTATTTACCCTCAGTGGTATTAAGCACGCGACTCGCGCTTTGATGGCTAAAGGCCCAAAAGATAAATACACCGATGAAGAAAAAAATCTTGCGACAGAATTCTGGTCACATGTTTATGACAACACCCCTGACTGGAAAATTGTCTGTAAAAAAGAATTGTCACCGTCACAGTTCAGACAAGATTTTATTCACGCCAGCGGTTTAGGATTACATGCGTTAGGGCTAATGGGTCACTCATTACTGACTGAACAGCCAAATGATTGGCAACAGACTATCAAAAAATTACAAAACATCGATTGGCGTAAATCAAATCAATCCCTAGCTTGTCGTTGCATCAACCAACAAGGTCGCTTATCTAAAGCCACCATCAATATTCAGCTAGTGGCCAACTTTATAAAAATAGAACTCGGATTATCGCTCTCGCCAGAAGAGCGTGCATTAGAACAACAGGTAGTAAAATGAACACATTAAAACAAGCCCACGATTTAGATGAATACATCGACTTTATCAACCAAGAGCAATACGGTGGACGACCTCTTGCTGAATACGTTGCAGAGGTTCAACGTATATACGTTGGTGATAAACGCCCGTGGGTAATCGGGTATTCGGGCGGTAAAGATTCAAGTGCACTAGTTACTTTAGTCTATTACGCATTATTGGGTTTAGAGCCAAGCGACAGACACAAGCTGGTATTTATAGTTACATCCGATACCCTAGTAGAAACACCAGTTGTTGTAGATCATGTAAACACCTCATTGGCACTTATTGAGCGCGGAGCCAAACAAAACAATTTACCAATGACCTCTCATAAAGTCACGCCACTAGCCAAAGAGTCATTTTGGGCATGTTTATTGGGTAAGGGCTATCCAGCGCCGACTAAAAGTTTCCGTTGGTGCACCGAGCGCATGAAGATAGACCCGGTAAGTACCTTCATTAAAGACAAAGTATCACAATATGACGAAGTGGTTGTCTTGCTCGGTTCACGCTCAGCAGAAAGTGCATCGCGTGCCCAAGTTATTGCCAAACACAAGATTGATGGGACGCGCCTTGCCCGTCACACCACCTTAGCCAACGCCTTTATTTACACCCCAATTGAAGCATGGAATGTCAATGATGTGTGGGGCATCTTACGTGGTGCCTTTAGATACAATCCAGAAGATGTCGAAGAATGGGAAAGCCCTTGGGGTGGTAACAATCGCCCTCTTTGGACGTTATACATGGATTCATCTGGCGACCAAGGTGAATGCCCGTTAGTGATCGATGAATCAACCCCCTCTTGTGGCAACTCCCGTTTTGGCTGTTGGACCTGTACCGTGGTCACTAAAGATCGCGCAATGGAAAGCCTGATTAAAAATGGCGATGCTTGGATGGAGCCATTATTAAAATTCAGAAATAAATTGGCTGAAACCTCTATACCAGCCAACAAAGACAAATACCGTAATTATAAACGTCGTATTGGTAGGGTGAACTTCCAACGTGCCAAAGATGGCCAAGAAATCGGCGACGAACGCGCACATGTGCCAGGACCGTATTGGCTTAAATACCGTCAAAAATGGTTACGTGAATTACTAGTGCAAGAAAAAGAATTTAACGAGCAAGGTCGTAACATTGAGCTAATTACCAAGCCTGAATTACATGCTATTCGTCAAGAATGGTTAAACGATCCTAATGAGCCTGATTGGGATGATTCACTACCCGGTATTTACCGCGAGGTTTACGGTAAAGATCTCGATTGGGTGTACAACGACAATTCAACCTTCGACAAACAAGGTGCCCACATTCTTACTGAACTTGGTGGACAACATAATGTTGCACCTCAAATGGTAATGAAGCTGCTTGATTTAGAAATATCAATGGAAGGTCTAAGCCGTCGCAGTGGCGTGCAAAACAAGGTAGCCACCATTTTAAAACAAGATTGGGGCACGCTTGAAGAGATCAAACAAAAACAAAAAGGTCATCAAAGTAAAGCGGCTTATGATGTTTTTCAAGAAGAAATAAATACCTTAACCGACAAGCTAGCACTCGTTGATTTATTACTTGGTAAGGAGTTTTAACCATGATTATCAAAAGCCTTACCCTTAATAACTTCCGCGTATTTAGCGGCAACAACGACATTAACCTAGCGCCGCAAAGCAATGACAAATCAATTATATTATTTGGTGGGTTAAACGGCGCAGGTAAAACCTCCATTTTAACTGGGATCCGTGTGGCCCTTTATGGACGTGCTGCCTTTGGTTTTAATATGAGCGCTGCTGAGTACCAAGAGCAGTTGGCGGCATTAATCCATAACGGCACTGGCATTACTCAAAATAAGGCCTCCATTGAGCTCGTGTTCACATACAGCCAACAAGGCGTTGAGAGCGAGTACAAAGTTATCCGCAGCTGGCAGCGTGGTCAAAAAGACAAACTGTCCCTCTATAAAAACAACATGCCAGAATCGAGCCTTGGCTATGAGCAATGCCAAGCATTTCTTAATGAACTCATTCCAATTGGCATCGCTGATTTGTTCTTTTTCGATGGCGAAAAAATAGCAGACTTAGCCGAAGATCAATCGGGCAATGTCTTACGCACAGCAGTACGTCGCTTACTTGGTATTGATGTTATTGAGCGGCTTAAAAACGACTTAAACATCTTTTTAAAGCCACACCAAGCACAAGCAATGCCTGACAAGCTCAAAAAAGAAATCGTAAAATTAGAAATCCAGCGTGAAAATTTAGAACGAGAATCTGACATATTAGTCAACATTGCTGATGATTTAGCAAACCCTATACTCACGTTAAACAAAGACATTAGTGATGCCAACAATAGCGTGATGGATTTAGGCGGCGCATGGGCTAAAACAAAAGCCCAAGAAGAAACGCGCGTCAAAGAACTTAAAACACTCAGAAAATTACTTGAAGCGAACATCCGTAAAGAAATGGAAGGCACACTGCCACTTTCATTGGCTAAAAGCACGCTTAGCAGCCTGTTAAAAACCTTGGAAGAAGAAGCGCAAGCCAAACAGAAACACGCCTTTGTTAAAGAGCTATCAAATTACAAACAACAAATCAGCCAACATTTACATAGCGACAACAAAGCAGCTCAAGCAGCTCAAACGGCGATTGACCAATGCTTTAATAATTACCTAGTTCAAGCAAACGAGCTAAAACTGCAGTTAGATTTATCTGAACGCGAGCGTGGACAAGTCATTCACCAAATTGAAGTGCTAGCACCTAAATCAACACTAGAATTTGAATCGCTAAAACAACAACTAGCTGAAACAGAAATAGAAATAGACAGTGTCGAAAGTAATATTGCACGCGCACCAGACGAAAGCCGCGTGGCAGAAAAACTGCTTGAAATAGCCAAATTAAATGAAGAGAAAACCAAGGCTATATTAAAGCGTAACAATAAACTAATCGCCGCAAAAGCTAAGCTTGAACAGTCGATTGAAATTGCCAAAGAGATCCAGCGCCAACAAGACAAATACAAAACAGCAAGTAATGTGTCAGAAGCCGTTACCAACGCCGAAAGAACCGATCAATTACTGGCTGAGTTTGCAACGGAGCTAACCGAAATACGAGTTAAGCAGCTTGAAACTGAATTCATTAAAAGCTACCAAAAATTAGCACGTAAAGATGATTTAAATATTTCGGCGCGCATCAACATTAAAACATTTGATGTTGAGTTAATTGACGAAAATGAGCATACCATTAATCGCAAAGAACTCTCTGCTGGAGAAAAGCAAATCTACGCTATCGCGATTCTCGAAGCTTTGGGTAAAACATCAGGCCGCAAGCTACCTATCATTATTGATACGCCGCTTGGTCGCCTAGACTCTCATCACCGCGACAAGTTAATCGAGCGTTACTTCCCCGATGCTAGCCATCAGGTCATTATCTTATCGACCGATACCGAAGTAGACGAAAAATACTTTAACCAAGGTAAATTTGGCGAGCGTATTTCTCACGCCTTTGAAATTAAGTTTGATAGCAAAACCAAATCATCAAAATTAGTCGAAGGTTACTTTTGGCAGCAACAATCAACCAAGGAGGCAGTGTAATGTTACCGAACAGAATGCAACTTTCACGCACCGTTGAAGAGCAATTAAAACGCTTAAAATCCTACACCGATATTACGCCAAATGTCTCAGCCCGCATCGCATTTTTCAGATCAGTAGAATCGGGTTACACCTATTCTGCAAACGAAGAAAAGAAACTCGATGGCAGCTTAACCCTAGACAAAATCACTTGGCTTGGCGAAACGCAGTTAATCACCGAACAAGTATTAAAACTGAAATACCCAAGCCTTGAAGGCAAAGAACTACAGGCCGCGTGGGCGGCCCATGTTGAGGATGGGATAGCGGGGATTAGAAATCATAAATCCGTTTATAACATCTCGATTTCACTTTAAGAAACATACAGGAGTTATATATAATGACTCCTGTTTTGACTAGGCTTCACTACTCTCTAATACCTTGTTTATCTCCGCTTCAGGAATAAAGCCCAGAGTAAATATAAGCAATAACTCTTTCAACATTTCCGTTTCACGAGCAAGCTTATCTTCAATTGTAAAAGTAGTATAATGGGCTAGTTTTTTAGTCATATTAATTCTAGATTTGTCATATATAGCGTTTTTCCTAATGATTAAATCATTCCCGCACTTAGAGTTATCTTGCTCATATAAAAGAGCTAAATTAGAAAAATCATTTTTTACTTCTTCCATTTTTTCATCTTTATCTGCCGCTTTAGCGGTTGCAGGGTAAATATGCTCGATAGAGTAGGCACTAAAATTCGACAAATCTTTCAAATGGTGCTTGTATAGCCAAGCATAATTTTTATTTTTAGAACTAGAAAGCCAATATGTAGACTCTTCTAATGAAACAAGTAAATACCGCAGGTCACGATTATCCCCACCTTTTTGGTAAGTGATATCTTTAAGTTTTGTGATTATGGCTGGTAGCGAAAGCTTTTTTACAATATCTCTAATATCGTCACAAAACCATTTGATTTGATAGGCACTAGGATCTCGATTAATCGCTTCGATAGCGTTAAAATAAGCTTTAGTAGCTGGTGTCATTCTTTTGTCTAAGCACACCTTGAAAATAAAGAAAAATTTATCGAGAAAAAATAACAGCTGATAAAACTTAGCTTCTTTGAGTTGTGTCGCAGCAAGCAACAAAGGTAAACAATGACTATGTTTAAATAGAACAATCAAAGATCGTAGTTTAAACCTTTGAGAATCAGTTAAATTGGATTGCTCATACGGCCAGTACCCTTCAGACAGTTTTTTTAGTATTGCTAATTTATTCTCAATATCATAAATTCTTGCAGGAATCTCACTTTCTATTTCAAAAAAAGTAGTGTTAAAATCTTCGAATAAATTGGTTCGTTTAGCTGATTTTGCCTTGATAGATGTATAATACATTATTAGATTTGAATCTGTACTTTTTGCTCCACCTTCTGTAATTCGATCCCATTTTCTCTCTAGATCATCCAAATCAACACCCGCACTTCCAGCGTTATCCACAGTCCCAAGAGAGGAAGCGCGTAACAAATCGCCTGCAGTAAGACTTCTTCCTCGATCGTTAATTACCTGAAACAGCCTATATGCATCATTTACATTAGTCATTTTAAGCAATAATATTCGGCATGACTTGCATAACATTCTGTACATGAGATCGAAGTTATCAAGAGATGATTGGCTATCCTTAGTTTGAAACTTCTTGAGCCATTTATCTATCTCTTGGGCTGCTTTTTTTATCAACTGATGGGACTTCACGTCAGACTCAGGCATTATATTTCGTAGCGCATCTTGGTAATACGCGTTATCTCTGTTCGATAATGTAATACGGGCTGATTCAGTATCCTTTCCATTTTCCTCAGTGACAAGGCTAACGAATTTAGATTTATACTTAATAACTCTTTTATCCCTTGTCTCTGATTCAGAACCGGTTAATTTCAATTCTTGAAGAAAGTGTATCATTCGTGAAACCAATAATACTGTTGTCGATAATCGCTGTTGACCATCAACTAGCTGGTAAATCACTTTCTCGTCAAGCTCGTCTTCATTGCCTTGTCTTACACAAACAATCCCGCCCAAAAAGTGTTGGCCAACAAGATCATTTTCTTTCTTTTTATCGTACAGATCATAAAGATCTTCACAAAACTGGGTTACGTTATTTTTCTCCCATGAATATGCGCGTTGATATTTCGGTACTAAAAAGATCGTACTTTCACCAAACACTGTATCCATCGAACAATAATTAGGTTTAACTTCCATTTTACTTCCTTTCAATTTTTCTATATAAAATTGATTGCCGACTAACTGCTAGAAAACCGACAATAATTTAGTTTTTTAATTTATAACTCCCAAAAAGCCTTGTCTTTAATCTTTGTTATCTTCTTATCGCCATCGACATAAAGGCTGTAATGCTTATCAAGCTCACGGATGGTTTTCATCAGTTGGTCTTGATCTGCTTTGTCGTCTTTATTGAAAATGGACTTAATATCTTGGTTTTTTATTTGGCCAACGCGGTGAACAATCCAGCTTAGAATGTAAGCTGAATAGTCATTTTCACTGGTTTTGAAGTGCGTGATATCTTGTGTTGATAAGATCACGCCAACGCCGTATTCACGCCCTTCTTTTAGTACTCTGCGTAAGCTTGGGAAGTTTTGTGACATGAAGTTATCAGCTTCATCCACCAGCAATAGTTTAGTGACTTGTCTAAAGTCACCGTTTACTTGCGGTTTACCTTGTTTTTGCATTTGTGAGTAGAACAAATCGAGGGTTAGTGCCACTACTAGGTTTTGTATTTCACCCGGGTAACCAGCTAATTCAATCACGGTAACGCCATCAACTAACTCATATAAACTTGTGCATTTGTCGATATTGTCTTCGAATATTTCTAGCTCGTATAAGCTTTCGAGTGCTGCGTAAAGTGAGTCTTCGGTTGGGTCGCTTTCTTCAAATAATGCCCAAACATCAGCAATTGTTGGCGCAGGCTTGCTCCATGTCGATTTATCACTTTTGTGGATACCAGCAAGCTCGTAGGCCTCACTAATCAGCTTGCGCAGTCTCAATTGTTGCTTTTGTCCTAAACCAAAGGCTTTACCCATCGTTTCAGAGAATCCGCGCGCGGTATGTACTGGTAACATCGGTGTATCACCAAACAAGCTCAATGGGTTATATGGCAGTTTATGCAAATTGAATTTCTTGCCATTTGTCACCTGCATAAACTTGTCGTCAACATAATCAGATTTGTAATCGAAGATTAAAATACCGATTGGTTTGCCATCAACATTATTATGTTGGTTACGATAAAGCTGGGTAACGACCGATTTGGTACATTGGGTTTTACCTGTGCCCATGGTTCCTATAATGCCGGCATTAGTATTCATGAACTTAGCAGTGTTGGTTGGCTCCCACAAGATTGGTGCATCATTGCGAATGTCGTGACCAATTAGCACTTTCAATGTCTCTGTGCTTTGAGCTTGTTGTGGCGCTGTTGGTAGATCGTGAGCTTCATCAACGACTGTCGGTGTTAGTATTTGTGCTGGCTCACTGCCTGTGACTGCATTCGTTGGTTTAATTGCGGCCTCAGCAATAACAGTGGAGTTTGGTTTTAAAATGTATTGCTCGGGCACATGACATAGCTTTTCTGGCTGAACGTCACACATCATTTCTTGTAGTGGCGTATTTAAAAACTTAGGTAAATAGCTCACTGGAAATTGAATTTTTAAGATATCGTCAACCATCTCAAACTCTGGCTCAAGGAAGGTGTCATTTTCAACCACAGACACTAAGAACCCTGCTGGGTAGTCTTCGATTGTGGCGATTGGGTATTCGCCTTGTAGCCACCACTCTCGGTCATTGAGTAATGGCTTAAAATAGTCCTTAGGGTACAAGTTATAAAGTTTGTATTTATCAACTTGCATTAAGATTTGACGAATGAATAATCCACGATATAAGTGACCTGCGAGATCGTCACGCCCAAGAATGTCTTCGGTTAAATAACGCTTGAGCTCTTTGGCTTGTTCTACGCCTTTTTTGTGGGTTTGTTTTAGCCCGGCTTTAACTTCTAATGGCAACAAATAAAGCTGTTGGTCTTTAAAGCCAACGAATAATACATCGTCTGAAATAATCCCTGATTTGTAGCCGTTTTGATTACGTGAAAAATCACTACCGGTCATTTTCAGCCCGATATTGCCAGCGACTCGGATCATTTCAGCAACGGATAATGGCACCCAAGTGATATCTGATTTAGACAATAAGCAATTAACAAACTTGTATGCACCAATAATACCGCGTTTTTCTTTGCGCTCATTAGTCGACGCGCTGATCATTTTTAACAACCAGTCGCCATTAAAGGCATTGAACTCTTCGATTAAACCGCCCTCCTCTTCGAGTACTGCTTTGTATAATTGAGTCTCTTTGGTGACGGTAATGGCATCGTAATTAGCAGAGTTGGTGTAGTTGTCCGAATAGTGGATCAGTACCACGTCTTTAGCGCTTTCAAAAAACTCTAGAGTGACTTTTGGGTCGATGATGGTGGTCCAAATTGAGCTTTTGTATGATTCATCGAGCATTATTTTAAAATTATCACTCACTGCCAACGCCAAGCCGTTCGAACCATTATGTTTGGTTGTTGAGCTACGAGCAGGCTCAATTAGCCCACCTAATTTTTGGGCGATGGTTAGATGAAGTTTATTGTCGGTGTTTACCTTGTTAAGCCCGAAACCAGTGAAGTATTTGTCTTCTTGAATTGCGGCAGCTTCACCAGCTAACAGCCCATTACAAACCACACCACTAAGCTCCTTGGCGATATTAACCGCGCTGGTTTCGACTTCGTTGTTGTTACGGAAAAAACTTAGATGCGCGTAGGCTTGCGCTTCGCCTAGCTTATTTTTAAATTTACTAAAGGTAAGACGCGTGCGTAGCAAGTCGATTATCATGTCGGCTTGCTCTTTTACTTTACCTTTGTTGAGCTCATATAGCTCTTTTATTTCGTCATAACTCGCCGCTTCTGAGAAACGGTCAAATTCACTGTGCACTTGTTTGTCATCGTATAAGTTAACGTGAATTTTGCACACGTTATCTTTTTCTGACTTAACATAATCAACCAGCCCCATGAATAGTTCATGGTTGTTATGGTTATTTACCGAGTTAATAATTAATGTTGAGCGTGGTCCAGCAGTAAACAACGCAGTGAAGGCATCTTTAAACTCTCCGACTTTTTCTTTCACTAACTTGCGCACGTAGTCGTAGCTGGTGTCTTGCTTTGGTACCAATTGCAGCCAAAAACTATTGTCTTTGTCTAATTGGGTATATGAAAAATCATGCAATGGATGATAAACAAAAGGCAGCAGCCCTTGTGGGTTTAAACGCGCTAGCGTCACTGACGGCAATGTTTTAAAGCTGCCTGATTGGTCTGCCACAATTTGTTGGGTTAAGTTTAAATAGTATGCCAATACTAAGGGATGAAATGGGCTTAAGCATTCTTGTCCGTCATAAATACAGAAGCCTATATTCACGATAATTTTTTGCGCTTTAGTTAGTAATACATCAATGCCGACTGTCGATAATTGCTCATCGTATGCTGTGACAACGTCTTGCACTAACGACCTAAATTCTTCACCCCAGCCACTAATGCTCGGCAAGGTTTTGTACTTTGCGCAATACTGATAGAGATCGCGATAAGCACAATATAGTTTTGAATCAATCGCTTCTAGTTGTTCCACGGTAATACTATTTTCAAGCGGCTCGACTCGGGTTAATATCTGCATATCAACCAATTGTGCTTCACGTTGCAATAAAGTGAGTCGTCGGCCTTTAGGGGCAAACTCTTTGTTATCGAGTAATACCTTGTTTTTTGCACGATTAAATTCGCCGTAATAGTCGTCTTGATATAGACGAACAAACCGATCAGTATCTAAAATTAGCGGTAAAGACAGTGCGTCTGTTGCCACTGCCCCTTCAACATTAAAGGTTAAGCTAGTGTCGCCACCTTTAACGGTAAAGTGCAGCATGTCTGACTCGTTGGCAACCGTTTCAAAGTCTATATTACCAACTGCCGCGTTATCAAATACCTCACCATTTTCGTTTAAAGTTGATGAACCGGCTAATTCACTAATCTGAAATGTGCTTTCTTCTGTTTGTAGAATGACACGACAGTCTTCAGGTTTGTTTTTGGGCGCAAGTAAGAAGCAGTGTTTAAATGCATCAACGTGAAAGTCTTCTTGGCGGATAACCAATACTCGAAATTTATATTTTTCGGCGGTGATATCACGTTTTAGTTCCACTGAAAAAAACATTGCCTGATCGTTGTACTCACCAACTACGGTGAACTTACTGCGCTTGCCACCTGCATTGCTGGGTGGATTAATGACAATATTGCCAAGCTTGTTGTGTTGCAGCTTGCATTGCTTTTCTTCAATTTTTCCACCTATGAATACCAACTCAATCTCAAAGGATGTTTGTTCGGGCTCTAGTAGCACAATTAAGTGACGCTCACGCGCTGCGGTGCCTTTTTCGCCTTTGCTTTTAGCAATAAGCTCGCCTTGGGTTAAGGTCTCTTTCTCTAGCTCTAACAAGTTGGTTTTGTTGTGCATTTGCTCTTGCAAGCAAGCGCTATAGCTTAACTCTACTTTCCAGCGTTCAGGATCATCACCGCCAAAATTATCTTTAACGAATTTCTCACTAAAGTGTAGTTCTGCTAGTTTGTCGGTCAGCTCATTAGGGAAGTGGTGGGTTATGTTATCTAAGGCGTCAAACAAACTCTTATTACGTTCTAAGCGTGCACTTATTTGAGCTGGCTTGCCATTTACTGATAATTCAATCATGGCGGGATCATCGAGCATATCTAATTCGCAAAACTTTAAATCACCGTCGAGCAGTGCATTATAAAGTTTGTCGAAGCCAAACATGGTTGCGCCATCTTCCACTATTTGATTAAAACGTAAGTCGAGCAGGCATTTTGAAACCTGCGAAGCCTGATCTGTTTCGTCGATCAGTAAATGTAATGCTTGTTTTATTTTTTCAGGGTGCCAGATAGCACCAAGCCCAGAAACATCTTCTGCTGAGTTAATAATGGTATCTAGCATCGAGTTATGAATAATTAACAGTGCTGTGCCTTTAAAATCACCTTGCTGCCCTGCGACTTCATCACGTAGATGTGAAATGAAGTTTTCGGAGTAGCCATTGCCATTGTCACTATGTAATACGGGTAATAGTCTGGTGCCATTAATGGTCAGCGCATCAATTTTGACACTCTTTAAGTTTATTTCACTATCGGCTTTCGTAATGAATGCGTTATGTAAACGTATACTATTTTCAATATCTGGTGATTGAAACTGATATCTAAATCCTGCTTTTATCGCTTGTGTACTTAGCGCTAACAATTGCTCGACTAAAAATGACTCAAACTGTTTTGCTGACATAAACTGCATCTCCACTGTCACTCATTCGCTCGACATTGCCAATGCGTTCATAAAATTCGATTAATAGTTGCTGAGATTGCTTATCAAAATAAACACCTCGCGATTCAAACGCTTTAATAAGTTCGTGAAAGCGCAAGTTGGTTTGTTCGCCAATTGCTAAATTGGTTAAAAGAAGCAGGTAATCTTGGTTTAAAACGAGCACGTTGCCCGCGCGACCGCGACGTTGAATAAAATCACCACAAAGTTCTGACTGAATTGATTTTACATAATCATTATTGATTTCGTGGCGTGTCTCGCCGCGCTTAAATTGAGCAATTGCAAGTTTTAAGACATCTTCTAGAGCATCCAGCGGATCATCACTTTTACGCAACGACGTGTCTAAATTACGCTGCTCTTTAAACGCCTCAGCAAAGTTATTTAGCAAGGTTGCGCTACCCGGAGTATCTGCAATATTTTTCGCTAGCGACCAAATAGGTTGTTGTTTATTGTCTTTGCTCTGAATGGTTTCATTCATCGAAATAAAAGGAAATACCGAGTAAAAGGCGCTGTGAACTTGCTTGTAGCCACTGTTTTTCACTAGTGTGCGTTCATCGCTGGCTTTTTCTGAGTCTAGAATAAAATAATTAGGCTTGGTTGTTGGCTCACCAGAACGCCAATCACGTAGATTTAACGCTAGCTGTGATGCATATAAATGTCCATATAATTTCAAGTATTCCGGTAACACTCTCAGCATATATTTAGGTCGCTGCCCTAAAAATTGTAAGTCCTGTTGGAATAGTTGCGACATGAAGGGTAAATACGGGGCTTCGTTGACAGCATTTTTAGTATCTGCTTTAGACTCCATTATTTTTTCTAACTGTTCAAATAACTGTTGCTCTAAGAAATTCAATGTCGACTTAGGGCGCTGTTCGAAGATAAAATCAGCCATAAGGCTGCTATAGACATTGCCTAAGCGTTCGCTTGGCGAAGCACCCCTGGCTTTTTTATTAAGTTTAAACAATAGGAATTGTGGTGATATTCTGTATAGCTCTTCGCCCCCGAAATACATATTTTCAAGCACTGGCCAAAAGTCCTCCTCATCCAGTTTACTCAAAAACATCTCTTTACAACGCTGTTTAAAACTATCTATGTCTTCATTTTCAGTCAGTATTTTTCGATATGCAGTCTTTACGACATGACCAATAACACTCGACCACTCAAACATGCCTTTTTTATTTCTATCACCGGCACGGATAGGAAAATAGCCGTTGGAGCCTCTAATATCATTGGTGTTTTTCACATCACCAGCTTGAGATGGCAGATCGCCTTTTAATATTAGTTCGATCATATCTCATTACCCCTTGTCTTATTGACGTCTATCCTTTCTTCGTCTTCTACATTCTTTATTTTGAAGCTGTTTTTGTTACTTATTACGTGTAGAATTTTGGATTGATTGGCTATTTCTGCAATTTGAGCAACGGTTTCTTCGAGCATGATGACGGTGCTTTTATCATGTTTGTTCGGCCTGTAACCTAATACGATACGCTGCATCAAATTGAGTAAATTGATATTTATTGGCAGCTTTATTGACTCACCTTCCACCTTAAAATAGGCATTAAAATACGAGACGTTTTCACTGGTATCTTGCTTTATCTCATTAACGTTGGCTTTGATTTCTAATTGCGCAACCAGACTATATTCGTTGTGCATTGAAAGAAAAAAGTAATCCTTTTCAACACCAGCAACATTTCGGTTGTTGTATTTATTAATTGCGGTAAATACTGTGGTTCGATAAAAGCTTCGAATGGCGGTTCGCTCTTCACTTGAATCATCAAAGCCCTGATGCAAATGCCAGATACGTGAATATTGCTCGACCAACTCTTCATTAAATACAGCCGAGAATTGTTGATGATATTGATTTGAGAAATCTGACATTCTAAGCAAATACAGCAAACGTAATATCGAAGATGCTGGCGTTGCGGCATTGATGATGACATTAATTTCTTTTAACGCGACTTTGTATTGGTCTAACTGCTCGTTAGGTAATTTTAAACTATGAGATAACACAAAATCGTCGGTTATTTTAGAACGAATATTAGAAGGGTCAAATTCTGCAATTTTGGCTGATAGTTCATTTTCATCTGGGGTGAATAAGTTATCGAACAAATAGCCATTGCCAGCGATTAAATGATGAATAAAGCCCAATAGCGCTCTAGCGGTTAGGAACTGATCTTTTACCAAACGCGCTTTGAATAACAAATCGATAATGACATCTTGTACCGCATCAATACTCAACAATTCATAATTTGCACATAATCGTTTTTCACAATCATCGCGTAATATTTCTTTATCAAAATATTGGCGAATAATATTTTCGCTTGGCGCGGTTATGCGCTGTAACAACTCTTTGGCAAATTTTGATGTGTGACCATTTCGCCCTAGCTTAAACTTTGGATACTGCTCAAAATCTAGGTATATGTGTTCATCGGGTGTTTGTTGCTTACTTAAGAACGCTTTAATTGATGCTTTTACTACTTCGTCAGCACCTTCTTGCGCATAATTCCCTAGCATCCCAACATTAATGCCAATGACTAGCGGGTCAGATTGGTTGTTGTAATCACTAAATACTGTATTTAAAGTATCAATGGCCGACTCGTGAGGTTTAAAGCTGTGTGTCGCGTCTAAGTGGAACTTAGCTCGCCCTGAAAACTTTTGGCTATATCGTGTCAGGATCTCAGATTTACCATCGCCACTACTACCACATAAAAAAATTATTTTAGGTTGGCCATTGATCAATGAGGTTAGTGCTTTTTTAAAGTTTTTCTCGATATCGGTTTCGATATAAAGGTATTTTTTTATATCATCAAGCCCTTGTGAAATTGACGCCGGACGTTCGGTTGCAACCGAATAGGGGGAAGATATAGAAAGCACTGATAGCGCTTGTTTGAAACTTAATGCTTCGGCCATATTTGTCGCCATTTGGGAACTGACGAAGTGGCTTTTAGAAATCAAAACCAGTCCATCGGTATTAAGTGAATATTATGATTTGCACCTTAGTCGATCATTAAATTAAAATCAAGATGTTAACTCTACTACCATTGAATATAACTAAATTTTAGTCATATTAGATATTAATTTTGAAATGTTTTTCATCCCTATTTCCATACCCTTACTTAACGTCCCTGATTGATGATATTGAGGCACTATAGTTTTCAGTTTTTTAAAATCACGATGCTGGGAAATGATATTAAGATAGCGTTGTAGCAACTCTGGTTTGGTTGTCTCACGAGTGAGTGATTTTTTTAAGCTTTCTTCAAAGCGTGCAAGATCTGTACTATCTCCATTTTCATTTAGTTCATAAAAAATTTCACACGCTAGGGTTTTACGTGACCATTTCAATTTTTTTATAAGAGATTTAATGTCTGCTTGTAATTCTTTTGTCTTCACTATTCTTTTGTCCCAAAATGTCCCAAACACTCCAGTTATTATTCATCTCGTCCTAGCGAGGACACATTAAATAACTTAATTAATATATGGAATAATAAATGTCTAATACTAAAACTCCGATGACTTCTGATCCCGCTGCTCGTATTCAATCTGCAAATGCAGCAAAAACAGGTGGTCAAACGCAAAAAGGTTCGTTTGCGGCCAAAGCGCAATCAGTTGCAGCTAAGAATGCAAATAACACCAAAGGTGGTAAATAATTATGCCTGATTCATCTGATATGTCCGATGACGAGTTAGACGTTTGGTCTGATATTAATAACCCAAATAACGACGCTGATATGGATGATTGGGCTGACACCCACAATCCTAATAACGACGAATATTTAGGAGATTAATAAGTCATGATGTAATAGCCTAAAGTTAACTCTTTAGGCTATTTTTACTTACAGCTTTGAACATTATTTTCAAATGCTTCTAAGAAACCACTTTCATCGACTTTAAAGCGCACGTAAGAAATTTCGTTCATAGTATCTTCCATAGCACATAAACACAGCTCTCTCTTTTCACCATAATCACGATAAGCCATTGGTTTATTATACGAGCTGGCGCAAGCTTCGAGCACCGCATATTCAACATCTAATGGATAACGATTATCGGTAATTGCATAATCGATAAATTGGCTACCGCCATAAGCAAGAACTGCTGCTATTGCACCAGCTTTTAGAGGTTTTTTTATTTGAATTTTATCGATAACACTTGAACAGGTTTTACAATAAAATTTAACGGTCGCCCGAGTTTCTGCATTTTCAGCACATTGGCACTTTTCTGACATTGAATTATTTACATCCATGTGGCAAATCAATAAAAGCGCTACTTTAACAGATTGATATTAAAAATATAGATGTTTAAATAATTATCATTAACAAAAAAAGCCAAGAGTCTCCTCTTGGCTTTTTCACTTCACAATCACCAGCGGCTTTACGTGCTAGATGCCTGATAAATTGCTTCGATTGAGGTGTTCATGGTGGCGTCGAATTCTTCGCTGCTTTGTTGGGCTGATAGGCCCTGTGATAAGGCGCGGGAGAAGCTAGCGATGATGCCTTTGTTGGCTGTTAGGCGTTCGTTGGCGTGATCGCGATCGTAACCGCCAGATAATGCCACTACTTTTGCCGTGTTCGGGTGAGCGATACAGGCGGCGTATGAGTTAACCACTTCTGGTAGGGTTACTTTTAGCATCACTTGTTGGTCGCTTGTTAGCTGGTCTAACTCAGCTAGGATTGCTGTTTGTAGCATCACTTCTGCTTGCGCTTTTTCGCTGCTGTTAATGTCCACTTCTGGTTCGATAATTGGCATGAGACCAGCGGCAATGATTTGCTTGGCCACTTCAAACTGCTGCTTAACCACGGCTTCAATGCCTGCTTGGTTGGCTAGTTTGATTACCGAGCGCATTTTGGTGCCGAAAATGCCTTTGCTTTTGGCTTTAGTCAGTAATTCGTCAAGTTGTGGCATTGGCTTTAATAATTGCACGCCGTTGGCTTCGTCGCTTAGGCCTTTGTCTACTTTTAAGAATGGCACAACTTGCTTGACGCTCCACAGATACTCGGCGGTCGATTTACCTTCCACTTCACGGTCCATGGTGTTTTCGAAGAGGATTGCGCCAATCACGCGCTCGCCAGTAAAGCTTGGACTGGTCATGATCCGTGCGCGCATTTGATGTACCACGCTATACATGCCTTCATCATTAGTCCAGGCACTGCTGTCAACGCCGTAACTTTTTAGTGCTGTTGGGGTGCTGCCACCACTTTGGTCTAGCGCTGCGATAAAACCGTTTTGCGATTTAATTTTTTGTAGTTGCTGGTTATAATCTGTCACAATATTTCTCTCTGGTTAAAGTTGATTTATTTGCCCATGAACCAGATTTTACAGTTCCGTCTGAGCGCCGCACATTTATATCAATTTGTACCCTGATATTCAATCAATCATTATGCTTATCATTCGTAGCGTTCATCAACAAAATGGTGAGTTAAGCAAACCATTGGCACCATAGGTTTGCACCAATTTGTACCCACAACTTATTGGCTCACAATATCAACGTCAAATTTAATCACAAATTTAACCCCTTCATTAAGTTCGCTGGTGCACATGATCGTTCCGCCTAAACGAGTGTGAACAATGTTGTACACAATATTTAAGCCGAGTCCACTGCCGCCATGTTCACGGTTGGTGGTGAAGAAAGGGTCAAATATTTTATTTAAGTTCTTGCCCGATATACCACAACCATCGTCATGATAAGTCAGTGTTACGTGTTGCTGATCGGTAGTAATATCAATAAAAATATTGCCCTTAGCATTATTTGGAAACCCATGAATCGAGGAATTAATAATTAAATTAGTCAAAATTTGCGCCATCGCCCCTGGGTGACTGTTTATTTTTAGGCTGTCGCTGCAACTAATGTGGATATCAATTTTTGAACGTTTTATCAGATGATTAACACTCAATAATATTTCATCAATATACTTTTTGACCGGAAAGGTTCGACATTCATCAGAACTTTGATCAACGGATATTCGTTTAAAACTACTGACCAATTGAGCCGTACGCTCTAAGTTACGATTAATGATATTGGCCGACTCGGTTGAGTCTTTGAGGTATTTCTCAAAATATTTTTGGGAAATTTTTTGTTGTTGATGCTTGAGTTTTAATTCGTCATTAATCGATAAAAAATGGGTAATTGCAGTCA
>SPKZ01014626.1_pt1 | contig 22348 bp, 17 predicted proteins | sample 2456571 | NCBI WGS metagenome assembly SPKZ01 (sample SAMN11192286, study PRJNA482655) | marine metagenome | biome: ENVO:00000447; feature: ENVO:00000244|ENVO:00000211|ENVO:00000569|ENVO:00002023; material: ENVO:00002151; isolation source: ocean water from marine abyssalpelagic zone ... | reverse complement strand
TTTTTTATTTAATGAGATAAATTTAACCCGTTAGTCTTCACTTAAACGGCTAGCAACTGCCCCTTTTTGGTTTTTACGTCATTTAGGTGCAGCCATCATCGCGTTTGTTTTTTATTTAATGAGATAAATTTAACCCGTTAGTCTTCACTTAAACGGCTAGCAACTGCCCCTTTTTGGTTTTTATACTTAGCATCATCACGTTTGTTATATGGTCTTGCTGCACTTGATGACATGGTCTCAAAGTTCAACGCGGCTATTTTCATTTTTGGCCGTAATGCTAAGGGTAATTTACCACTATTATAAAATTCTAAAACGATTTGTCCTGACCAACCGGGATCAATTCTGTGGGCAGTAGCGTGCACCATTAAACCTAATCGTGCTAACGATGAACGACCATCGAGCCAGCCAACAATGTTATCAGGTAAGGTAACCGATTCATAAGTTACTGCTAATGCCAATTCGCCAGGATGTAAAAAGAAGGCATCACCGTCATTAATGATAATTTCATCACTCATTACCGCATCCATCGCTTGTTGCATTTCGGCTTTCGGTGCACTTAAATCAATAAAAGGAGCGGTATGATCTTGAAAAACACGAAACTCATTACCTAAACGAATGTCAACACTAACCCCCGAAATCATTGATGCTTCAGGTTTTGGTGAGATAATGATCAGATCATCATCTAGGTATTGCTCTATATCTTTATCACTTAATCTCATAATTACTTTTCTTACTTTCTAATTGGAAAATCATCTAATGGTTAGTCAGTTATTTCAACAATTGGGGTTAATGGACTGGCATTATCGAGTTGTAAAAATAATTGTCCAACAATATTACGGGCTATTCTACGGTACAACTGCGCAATATCACCAGTGCTATTTTCAATGATGTCAGATTGACCAAAATCTGCATCTTGACGAATACTCATGTTTAGAGGTAATTGACCAAGTAATTGGGTCTGCTTTGACTGCGCCATTTGCAGGCCACCTGCTTCACCAAAAATATGGCTTTTATGACCACACTTTTCACATAAGTGATAACTCATGTTTTCAATAATACCTAATACCGGTACTTTGACCTTATCAAACATAGCAATGCCTTTTGCTGCATCGATTAATGCCATATCTTGTGGTGTAGTAATGATAACAGCAGCAGCAACAGGAACTTTTTGCGCCAGTGTTAATTGAATATCCCCGGTTCCCGGTGGCATATCAATCAACAAATAATCTAACTCAGGCCAAGCGGTTTCGGTAAGTAATTGATTAAAAGCTCCGCTAGCCATTGGGCCACGCCAAACAGTGGCATCATTTGCATCAACTAAAAAACCTATCGACATAGCACTTAAGCCATGAGCAGTTAACGGTATCAATAATTTACCATCTGCCGAATTTGGCTTAGCATTTTTCAAACCAAGTAATGTCGGAATAGAAGGGCCATATATATCAGCATCTAAAATACCAACCTTAGCACCCTCCGCAATTAGTGCATAAGCAAGGTTAACTGTGGTAGTAGACTTACCTACTCCACCTTTCCCCGAAGCCACGGCAATAATATTTTTGATGTTATTTTGACAGCCACTAAGTGAAAATGCGCGCACGGCCTTAACGTTTAACTGCACACAAAATTCAACCGCTTGTTTTAGCGTCTCAGCTAAAGAAGCGGCAATATCCTCCAATTCTCCTTGGCAGGGAAAAGGCATAATAAGTTCAACCGTAATATCTTTGTCTTGCTCAATCGCATTAATGTGAAAGTGTGAACTAACTGCAAATATACCTTGAGGAAAATTTTCAGAACGATAATCTGTTAGCGTTTCAGTTATCACTTGCATTTTTTTTGTCGTTGTCAAACCACTCATGGGCGAATTAGCGGTACTTTTTTTTGAGAAAAATTTGCCGAACATATTGTCACATTAATCATTTGAGTATAAACGTTAAATTCTGTACTATTGCAGCCATTATTACCATCAAAAAACACTATTTATTCATGTCTACAGCTATTTCTTCAAACACATTACCAAAAAAGCGCAAAATTTTAGTCACTTGTGCTCTTCCTTACGCTAATGGATCGATTCATTTAGGCCATTTACTTGAGCATATTCAAACCGATATTTGGGTAAGATTTCAACGAATGCGTGGTCATGAAATATATTTTGTTTGTGCTGATGATGCCCACGGCACACCGATTATGCTAAAAGCACAAGAGCTGGGTATTACCCCTGAAGAAATGATTAATGGTGTACGTGAAGAGCATATGGCTGACTTTGCTGATTTTCATATCAGCTTTGATAACTATCATTCAACTCACAGTGAAGAAAATGAACTCTTAGCCGGTGAAATTTATAATAAATTACACGCTAAAGGTCATATTAAAACCCGTACTATCTCGCAGCTGTATGATCCAGAAAAAGGCATGTTTTTACCTGATCGTTTCATTAAAGGCACATGTCCTAAATGTAAAAGCGAAGATGAAAACGGTGATAGTTGTGATAATTGTGGTGCAACTTATTCGCCCACCGAAGTTATTAATCCACGCTCAGTAATTTCAGGTGCCACGCCAATATTAAAAGATTCTGAGCATTACTTCTTCGACTTACCAGCCTTTGAGGGCATGTTAAAAGAGTGGATTCGCTCTGGTGCTTTACAAGAAGAAATGGCCAACAAACTCAGTGAATGGTTTGAGCAAGGATTAAGGCAGTGGGATATTAGTCGCGACGCGCCTTATTTCGGTTTTGAAATACCAAATGCCCCTGGTAAGTTTTTCTATGTTTGGTTAGACGCGCCTATTGGTTACATGGGCAGCTTTAAAAACTTATGTAATAAAGACAGCAGCATAGATTTTGATAGTTTTTGGAAGGAAGACTCTGATGCTGAGCTTTATCACTTTATTGGTAAAGATATCATTTATTTCCATAGCTTATTTTGGCCAGCAGTACTTGAAGGTGCCGGTTACCGTAAACCAACAGCTGTGTTCGCCCATGGTTTTGTTACCGTTAACGGCGCAAAAATGTCTAAATCAAAAGGTACCTTTATCAAAGGTCGTACCTACTTAGATCATTTAAATCCTGAATATTTACGTTACTACTACGCGGCTAAATTAACCAATCGCATTGATGATTTAGATTTAAATCTTGAAGATTTTGCTCAACGGGTGAATTCAGATTTAGTCGGTAAAGTGGTCAATATCGCCTCACGCTGCGCTAGTTTTATCTATAAACGTTTCGATGGCATGTTATCAACTAACATTGATAACCAAGCACTAGCCGATGAAGTCATGGCTGCAGGGGACAGTATTGCCAGCCATTATGAGTCTCGAGATTTTGGCCGTGGCATGCGTGAAATCATGGCGCTTGCCGACAAGGTGAATGAATATATCGCCATAAAAGAACCATGGCAGTTAGTAAAAGATGAAACTAAGCAGCAAGAAGTACAAGATATTTGCTCTTTAGGTATCAATATGTTCCGCACGCTGATGATTTACTTAAAACCTGTCCTACCCGTACTTGCCGATAGTACCACTGCTTTCTTAAATGATGAACTAACCTGGGAAGGCCATAAAATCTTATTAACAGATCATAAAATTAATAAATTTAAAGCTTTATTGCAACGGGTAGATATGGACAAAGTTAATGCGATGACGGATGCTTCCAAAGATAGTTTAGGTGGTAGTGCTCCTAAAGAAGAAAAGAATAAATCAAAGAAAGCCAAGCCAGCGAAAGTTGTTGATAATAGTGCTGCTTTAGCTGACCCTTTAGCGGCTGACCCACTCTCTGAAGAAATTCAGTTTGATGATTTTGCCAAAATTGATTTGCGTATCGCTAAAATAGTAAATGCTGAACATGTTGAAAAAGCAGACAAGCTACTTAAATTAACTTTAGCTTTAGATGAAGAAGGCAAAGAAACACGGCAAGTTTTCGCTGGCATTAAATCGGCTTATAAACCGGAAGACTTAATTGGTAAACACACTGTTATGGTGGCTAACTTAGCGCCGCGTAAAATGCGCTTTGGTATGTCTGAAGGCATGGTGTTAGCCGCAGGCCCTGGTGGTCAGGATTTATGGATATTAAACCCTGACGATGGTGCTAAAGCAGGTATGAGAGTAAAATAACATCAAGTTTTGAAAAGTTCTAAGAAACAAAAGGGTATGGCGTAACGCGATACCTTTTTTGTTACTTAATACCAATACCCGTAAGTTAGTGACCAAATATTAATGAGGATAAATTTTCAGGAACAAGGCGCTTGATTGAGCAATAGCTGGCTATTGGGATTGAAAGCAACGACGTTATTGGAGTATTTAGAATGATCACATATTTATTTGTATTGGTATAACTATTGATTAAAACAATTAAAACCGTGAGAACATTGATGATCAAAGCGTTGACCAGTTCACTAAAAAATACACCTGCTTCATTACAGATCATAGCCGCTATGCTCGTAGGTTTATTGATAGGCGCAACAACGTCAACGGTCTTTATCGGCGTAAATGAAATAGCCAATGCCTTTGTCATGTTGTTACAAATGACGGCTCTCCCCTATATTTCACTGTCATTAATTACCGGTATCGGTGGCCTTTCTTTAGCCAAAATTAGTAGTACCGTAAAGAAAAGTCTAATTATTTTGCTCTCCTTAATAACACTGGTATTGTTTTTTATTTTACTCGCCCCTATTGCCTTTCCAAACTGGCAAAGCGCCGAATTTTATAGTGTCAATACTATCAAAACAGTAGCAGAATTTGATCTTATTGAACTATTTATACCGACAAATCCTTTTTATTCTTTTGCCCATGGCTTAATTCCAAGCGTTGTTATGTTTAGTATTTTCCTCGGTGTCGGCTTAATGCAAGTAAAAGCTAAAAAACAAACATTACTCGCCTTAATAGGGCTAAACAATGCCATCATTAATGTTAGCTCTATGGTGATGAAGTTGGCACCTTTAGCTATATTTTGTATCGCATTACGAGCCGCAGCCACCATTGACACCTCTCAACTAGACGGTTTGTTGGTTTATATTGTTACCGCAGCTGTACTAGTTTTTTTATTAGCCTTTTTAATATTACCCGCGATTGTTGCCACGATTACACCGTTTAAATATACAGACATACTAAAAGCAACACAATCAGCAATGATCACCGCATTCGCTACCGGAAGCTTTTTTATTGTGATCCCATTAATTGTTGAGAAAACTAAACAGTTAATTGATAAAATGAATATTACAAATACAAATATGAAGTCAAATGCTTTGATAGCGCCAAGCATTATCGTCCCTATTAGTTTCAGCCTACCAATAGGCGGCAAGCTACTGGCGCTATTATTTGTTTTATTTGCCGCATGGTTTTCTGGCTCACCAGTGAGTGCAAGTAATTATCTTCACTTATTAACCGTTGGCTTACCCCAGTTATTCGGTTCAACTTCTGTTGCTATGCCAAGCTTATTAGCGCTATTCAATGTACCAAGCGCTTTATTTGAGCTATTCCTTGTCGCTGAAAATTTAATTGTTGGCCGTCTTGGTGCCCTGCTTTCTGTGATTTTTTCCGCAAGTTTAGTCATCCTTATTGCCACGAGTATCGTTAAACAATTTACCTTTAAATGGCGCTCATTTAGTAAGTACTTAGTGATACTACCTGCTATTTCAATGATAGCGTTTATTAGCCTTAGATTTACTTTTGACAGTATTAGTCACCAATATCAAGGATATAAAAAATTCATCGAACGCGATTTCGTTATGCTTGATATCAAAAGTACCGTGCTTAAAATCCCAGAGAATGTCGAGATTAATTCTCAACCTGATGTTGATGTGCTAACACGTATAAAACAACGTGGCTTTATCCGTGTTGGCTATTTTAGAGATGATCTACCTTATAGTTTTCATAATCATCAAGGAAAGCTCGTTGGTTTTGATATTGAAATTATAAACTTACTTGCTGATGATCTTGGGATTTCTATTGAGTTTGTACTAATTTTTCATAAACAAGCCCAAAAATTATTATCATCTGGTTATTTAGATATGACCACAGGTGTACCAGTATTGCCTAACAATATGAAAGAATTTACCTTAACGGTACCTTATAGCAGTCAATCGATTGCTTTTATTGTCAAAGATGAACGGCGCAGTGAATTTACTGATTGGAAAACCATCTTTAATGATGAAGAGTTAATCATTTCAATTCCAGAATTATATTACAATGAGAATTTAATAAAGCGTTATTTTAAGCACACTAAAGTATGGGAAATATCAACACCACGATTATATTTTAAAGAAAAATATCAACACATTGATGCCATGCTCTTTGGTGCCCCAACAGCTTCAGCATGGACTCTGTTACACCCCGAATACACGGTTGTTGCGCCAAAACCTGTACAACCCCCCTTAGCAATGGCATTTGCTATCAATAGTGAAGATAAGGCTTTTGAATTGTTTATGCGTAGCTGGATCCAAATGAAAACACAAAATAAAGACATCGAGCGTTTATTTGATTATTGGATTGCCGGTAAAACCCCCCACTTATTGAGCAAACAACTTTAGAGCTTAACTAATTATGAAGAAACAAAAATTTATCAGCCCCTTTATTACGTTAATAATATTAGCGTTAACCACATTAACTTTGATAACAGCTTGTAGTAGCAGGTACGTCTCAACCAACTTAGACAAAGAAAATTTCAGTGATTATTTTTCAGCGTCAACGGTTAACATTTATCATAGTGAGCAAGACATTAATGACCGTTATCAGTTTGTAGGTGTGGTTGAAGGGCAAGATTGCCAAATAAAGCCTCATCATGCAGCACCGGATGAAATTAACGCGAGAACACAAGCGAGACATCAAGCATATAAGCAACAAGCCAATGGCGTTATCTTCACAGGCTGCGCGTTATTAACACCGCAACAATTAGCTCAACTGAGTAGCAGTAATGATGCTCAACAGTGTCACGCCATTGTTATTTGTTACGCAAAAACATTTATTATTGAATCACCGACTAAAAATTAAATGCAAAAAATAAAAAATACCACAGATATAAATAACAAAATTGAATTTAACATTATTGGCCAAGTGAACTCTCCTTATAAAGAGAAGTTTGCTATACCTCGCCAACCGGGTTTAGTTAGCTCTGCAAAAGGGTCTATAACGCTGATAGGTGACGCGAATAACGCCGAATTAGTTAGAGAGTTAGCACAATTCAGTCATATTTGGCTATTATTTGTATTTCACGGTACTCAAGCGCAAGGTTGGAAACCCTTAGTAAGGCCGCCACGTTTAGGCGGTAATAAAAAAATAGGCGTATTAGCAACCCGCTCTACCTTTAGGCCAAACCCTATTGGCATGTCAGTGGTAAAGTTAGATGCTATCGACATAAAGGAACAACAGGTAATATTACATATTTCTGCAATCGATTTATTAGATAAAACCCCTATTATTGATATAAAGCCTTACGTACCTTACTCTGATTCGATACCTCACGCTAATGCAGGTTTTGCTCAAACTCAACCATTAGCTAATTTACAGGTCACTTTTAACGAACAGGCCCAAATAGCTATAATAAAACATAGTAAAAATTTTCCTGATTTAGCTTTATTCATCGAACAAGTATTAGCACAAGATCCTCGCCCTGCTTACAAGCAAGGGAAAATTGATGATAAAATTTATGGCATGAATTTATATGACTTAAATATTCAGTGGCAAATGCAAGGTTTAACCTGTATTGAAGTGATTGATATAATGCCATCTACAAGTAGTACTGAATAACTCAACCTTTTGCCTGCCGTAGGTGTAATTGTTTGCGGGTAAAGACCTTTCGTCCATGACCGCGCCTTGCCCTGAAATATTTCCCCTATATACAACAAGCTCATAAACATAATAAAACTGCTATAATTGGTAATTCCTAGCATCGAACCATCGCCTATCACTTCGCATTGCAAAATGTATTCTAATGCTGATTCTATTGATCCGGCGCAAGTTCTGCAACGCCCCTAACATTACAACCGTAATATAAGCTTGCTATGATGATACCCATATTTTCTCAGTAATAGGTCGCACCATGGTTCTGGATAATCGCCCCCCTGCTCACGATCAACTTGAATTCTTCATCGAGCAAACTTCGAAGACACCACCAGTCACTACAGCGGTGATTCATCCGGTTGATGCCAACAGTCTCAACGGTGCTATTGAAGCCGCCGAACGCAGTATTATCGACCCAATTCTGATCGGCCCCGAGGATAAAATCCGCGCCACCGCCGAGATGGAAGCGCTAGATATCAGCCAATACCGCATCATCAACACCAAGCACAGTCACGAATCTGCTGAAAAGTCAGTGGCAATGGCACGTAGCCGAGACGTACGTATTCTGATGAAGGGCGGGATCGCTACCGATGAGATGCTCAAAGCGATCATCCATAAAGACAAAGGGGTACGCACCGAACGCCGTTTGAGCCATATTTTTATGCTCGACGTACCCAACTACCATAAGCCACTGATGATCACCGATGCCGCTATCAACGTCATACCAGATATGAACGTCAAACGTGACATCATCCAGAATGCAATTTTTTTCGCCCACGCAATAGGCATAGCTGAACCTAAGGTAGCGATTCTAGCCGCCATCGAAAAAGTCAAATCGACCATGCAAAGCACCGTTGATGCGGCAGTATTGTGTAAGATGGCCGACCGAGGCCAGATCACCGGCGGTCTGCTCGACGGCCCGCTAGCGTTCGATAACGCCATCTCACTGGAAGCGGCACACGATAAAAATATCGTCTCCTGCGTGGCTGGCGACGCCGATATTCTACTGGCTCCCGATCTGGAAGCCGCCAACATGATCGGCAAGCAGCTGATCTACCTGGCCGGTGCCAAATCTGCCGGCTTGGTACTCGGTGCACAGGTTCCCATCGTCTTAACCAGCCGCGCCGAAAAAACCCTGGGACGTCTGGCCTCCTGCGCGCTGGCTGCGCTGCAAGCCACCCATGGAGAGGTACTATGAACAGTATCTTTACCGTCAATGGCGGTTCATCCAGCCTCAAATGCGCCCTATTCTGCATCAAAAATAGCGAACCCGAACTGCTGTTCAACTTCAAGCTGAGTAACATTCTCGGCGCACCCCGCGCCCAAATCAGTAATGCAGAGGGTACCCAGCTCGCTGATCTACAACTCGACTTTACCGAGATCGATCACGACGGCCGTCACCAGGCCTGTCTTGATTTTGTCTTTGCCTGGATTCGTACCAACTCCGGTGAGCAAACCCTTAAAGCAATCAGCCATCGGGTCGTTCACGGCGGCGAGCGTTTCAGCGCCCCGCTGCTGGTCGGCGCTACCGAACTGGAACTACTGCGCCAGTTCATCCCGCTGGCACCGTTGCACCAACCGTTTAATTTGAAGCTGATCGAAGCCTGTCATACGCTGCTACCAGAGGTACCACAGTTTGCTTGTTTCGACACCATGTTCCATTCCGACATGCCCACCGTAGCCAAACAGTTTGCACTACCCCGTGCACTGAGCGACGACGGTATACGTCGTTACGGCTTCCACGGCCTATCGTACGAATATATCCAACGCCAACTTGGCCAGGCAGATGCGGGGAATCTCAAGACCGTAGTCGGCCACCTAGGCGCGGGGGTCAGCCTGTGCGCCATCGACGCTGGTCGCAGTGTTACCTCCACCATGGGTTTTACTGCACTCGAAGGTCCGCCAATGGGCAGTCGCTGCGGCAGCATCGACCCCGGGGTACTGCTGTACCTTATGCGCGAGAAGCACATGGATGTTGATGCTATTGAACAACTGCTCTATAAAGACAGCGGCTGGCTCGGGGTGTCTGGCGGTATTAGTAGTGAGATGACCGAATTGCTGGCCAGCGACCAACCCGAAGCCCGTGAAGCGGTTGACCTATTCACCTACCGGGTGGCATGCGAAATTGGCAGTTTGAGCGCCGCGATGGAAGGTATCGAGCAGCTGGTCTTTACCGCTGGTGTCGGTGAAAACAGCGCCGAGATACGCGCCGAGATTTGCCGTCGCAGCCGCTGGTTAGGGATAGAAATCGACTCGGCCGCTAACGAGGCCGGTAACACCATCATCAGCACCGTCGACAGTCGCGTTATGGTACGAGTGATCCCAACCGACGAAGAGGCAATGTTAGCGCTGCACGGCATGGAAATGCTGGCGTAATCGAGCAGTCAACGCAACATAACAATTGCTAATAAACGGTACAATAGACGAGAATTTTACCTTTAACTGTCGTTACCACCATCAGAAGTACTATCTCTGTTAGATTTTATTGATTTAGCGCAAGGGGATAAACGTTACTTGTTGCATCGCAGCATTCGATTGATATGATGCGTACAATAGTTTAATAGTCATCGTCAACTTTTACGTAGATTTATCATAGGTATCTAATTATGACCACCAACCTTATGCAAGGTAAAAAAATTCTGATCGTCGGCATCGCCAACGATAAAAGTATCGCTTACGGTTGCGCCAAGCAGTTACGTGCCGCCGGTGCCGACTTGGCGATCACCTACCTCAACGACAAAGCAGAGCGTTTTGTTCGCCCGCTGGCGGAAGAGTTGGGCGCCGACATTTTCATGCCACTGGATGTTACCGTTGACGGTCAGATGGAAGCGGTATTCAACTCATGTAAAGAGGTCTGGGGCAAGCTCGACGGCGTGATCCACTCGCTAGCATTTTGCCCGATGGAAGACCTACACGCACCGCTGTCTGAATGCTCACGCGAAGGATTCACCCAAGCACTGGACGTATCCTGCTATTCCTTCATCGAGATGGCACGTCACGCCAAAACCATGATGCCCGACGGCGGCAACCTGATCAGCTTCTCTTATCTGGGCAGCGCCATCGCCACCGGTGACTACAACATCATGGGCTGCGCCAAAGCCAGCTTAGAAGCCGCCACCCGTTACTTAGCGCGCGATCTAGGTCCACTGGGGATCATGGTCAACTGCATATCCCCCGGCACCATCGCCACTCGCGCCGCTGGTGGAATCAAAGATTTCAACACCATGCTGCAACATAACCAGGAGCAGTCTTGCGATAACCAGCTGCCGACTATCGAAGAGGTCGGCAACGCCGCTCTATACTTCATGAGCGAACTGTCTAATGGTGTCACCGGCCAGATCCACTATGTTGACCACGGTGTTTGTATTGCAGGTTAATTTGGTTTGATTGGCGTTTAGCCAGTTGTGAAAAAGCCCGCATCTGTGGGCTTTTTTATGCTTGTTTACAACAATCAGTAGCGGCCAATAAGCACCAAACTTGAGAACGATTCAACCTTAGTAAAATGGCTTAGGTATATCAATATGACAGCAACTTTGGTGATTAAATAGCTTGCAAGCATTAAAGCTATATCATATTTTTAGATATTTTTTCTATAGTTATGCTTGGCTACTGTTTAGTTGAGATTTACTCATTATATCTTCATACATTAGCAAAAAATTTTTTACCAATGATGCATATTCGGGGTGACGCTCTATTATAGTCATCACCTGATGGGCATCTGATAGAACCTTGTCGAGATACGCTAAATCTTTATCGTTGAGTATGGCACCATTATCAACCTTGGCTTTAAGCTGCAGAGCCCTAGGGTAAAGATCATTTTCAAAGTGTTTGAGTAATACTGCGATAAACTTTTGAGCTGTTTTCTTGTTGATAAATTTTTATTTTTTGTGATCAAAATAAAACGCAGTAAGTGATAAGACAAATTGTGCTTAACAATACTGGCCAATACATTAATTTTAATATTAAAGAATCATTGGCTAAGAATTTCGATAACAAGTGTTCTTCACGATACTCAACAAAGCTTGCCATTACCACCAAAGTCATCATGGAATACATAATAAGGTAGAAATACTCAATATAGATTAAGCCCTCAGATGGAAATTTAGTTCGGACATCAACATGAGAAATAACCACAATAAAAAATAATGCTGAAATAGCGCCAATAACACTCATTTTAGAAAACCCATTGCTAGAAGCTATTTTTTTGCAATGGCTAAAGTTGAGCAATATAGCAAATAGCAATACAGCGACAGTTAGCATAGGCACTAAATGTACAACAAACGCATTAACAAATTTTCGTTTTAGCACAACATTAAAATGTAGCTCGTTTTGCTGGTGTTTTGTTGTACTCATAAAACCAAAATCAGTCGTATAATTATTCTGTTTATAATCGAAAAAGGTTTCATTAACAGTCCAATTACCCAAGACAATTTGATCATCTAAACCAAATACATCACCTAAGGCTGTCGATGGAAAGCTACTTAAGTCTGGGAGTAACAGCACATTCATACCAATATCCTTTGGCAGCATCCGCAGCCAAAAAGTCTTATGATCTAATGGATACACGCTATAATCGAAAGGCTGACGAACGGTTACCTCAAATGACCAACCATACGTAGTGACGTCGTCTTTCCTCACTTTGTACCTGAGTGTTGGTTTCATAGTTCCATTAACCTGTTCAGGGAAATACAATTGAGGACCATCGACCTGCATCTCATTGGGAAAAGTTTGCCAAAGTGTGCCACTTACGTAAACATCATAAGCAGAAACAAAGTTAAGTGATTGCAGATAAATACCAGTTCGAATTTCTAAGGTCTGTTTAGGAACTGTTAATGCGTTTACTTTTCTAGCTTCCTGCTCTGTCGTTATTTGATCTGTATTAGGTAGATAACCATCATCCACTATATCCCACATAGCCACTATTGACGCAAAAAGAATCAACGAAATGACGCAAACGATTAGCCAAAGAAATTGCTGTTTTTTACCCTGCATACTAACTAAATTCATTTATTAAATTCACTTATTAAATTTATTTATTTAATAATTAGAACAACTAGTTATTGAAATAAATGCCTTGTATTTGGCCATTTTTCCTACGTATAAAATAGATCACTTAATTAATGGAATTGGTATAACGCGTATTTGTGAGAATAGATTAACCGAAGTGAAGCGACCATCGCAAATATTATGTGCGATAAAGCTTTTATGGACAATAAAGATAGCTGCCAATACCTTAGCAGCCATCGTAAATTTACGAAAAAAGCAAACAACAAGCAATAATTTTAAATATGCTTAGTGGTGATGACCGCCAACACCATGGGCATGGCCATGTTCAACTTCTTCATCAGTTGCCTCGCGTACCTCAGCAACGTCAATATCAAAGGTTAATACTTTACCGGCAAGCGGTGGGTTAATATCCACTGTTACCATGAACTTACCTGCTTTGATTACGGTCACTTGGCGTTGGCCTTGCTCAGTATGAACAACCGCTGTCATGCCTGTTTTCCATTTTGCATTTTTGCTTGGCAAACCCTGTAAGTGTTTAACCGGTACACGTTGTATCATATCTTCTTGGCGCTCACCATATGCCTCTTCAGGTTGTAACGTTACGCTAAACTTATCACCCGTTTCTTTATCGGTTAAGGCTTTTTCTAAACCAACTAAAGTGTTGTTAGCGCCATGTAAATAGGCAAGAGGATCGTTGCCATGAGATGATTCTAACTCTTTACCTGCTTCATCTTTTAACACGTAATGAAACTGAACAACGGTTTTATCGGTGATTTTCATTTTATTCTCTTTCAATTTTAAACGATTGGTATCTCTGCGCAGTTTAATCTATCTACGCCCACAAAAGCAAAATAACTACACTTAATATAATTAAAAACATACCAAAATATTCAATAGCAGTTATTTTTTCTTTAAACAAACGATAGGTTAACGCTAAGGTGATAAAAAACTCCACCTGTCCCAGTGCTTTAACGTAAGCTGCGGTTTGAAAACTGGCCCCAGTAAACCACCCAATAGAGCCTAACACGCTAGTTACCCCCACAAACAAGCACAAACGCCAATGTTTTAACATTAACCCTAACTGTGATTTATCTTGGAAATACACATAGGCGAGTGAAATAACAGTTTGTACCGTGATCATAAACACCAGAGTAACGGCAGCACTGACCATTAAATCAGTGTTAAGCGCCAAGCTAGATTCTCTGATCAATAACGTCGTTATTGCTAAGCCAAGTCCGGCCCCCAAGCCAAACGATAAACCTTTCATGGCATCAGAGCCTGCCGTAGCTTGACGGAAGTTAAATTTAACTTTTGAGACTATAAATACCCCAACCACCCCGACAATAACACTAAACCAGCCCATAAAACTTAAGGGAGCAGCAAATAATAGCGCGCCAACAACAGCAACTTGAATGGCTTCAGTTTTTGCCAAGCTAGTGGCTACCGCGAAGTTTTTGTATCGAAAAGCCGCCACTAAAAAAACAGTACCAATAATCTGTGTGACACAAGCGATAAGCGCGTAAACTAAAAACTCATTGTTTAATTGAGGTGCTGCTATTTCTTTAAATGATAGCATCCAAGCCAAATATACCCAGGCAAATGGTAACGCATAAACATACCTAACCGCAGTAGTTGCCATAGCATTTAGTTTACCAGAGAGTTGCTTTTGCCCTGCTGTTCGTACGGCTTGCATTGTTGCAGCAAGTAAAGTGAAATAAATCCAAATTTCCACTAACATTTATCCTGTTTAATGTGAAGGTGACTGCTACACCGCAAATTGTTTATCTAAGCAACTAACTCCTAAGCCACTTTGTTTTTCTACCTTAATTTGCACCGCTATCCGCTCTTTTAACGCTTCAACATGACTAATAATACCGATCATCTTACCAGTAGCATTTAAGCTATCTAACGCATCTAAAGCAATTTCTAAGGTGTCATTATCTAACGTACCAAAGCCTTCATCTAAAAACAGTGAATCAATACTGGTTTTACTGCTAACTAAATCGGAAAGTGCTAACGCCAATGCTAAACTGACTAAAAAGCTCTCACCGCCTGAAAGCGTTTTAGTGTCACGAACACTATCTCCTTGCCATGTATCGAGTACCGATAAACTTAACGTTTCATTTGCCTGACACTGTAATTGATAACGGCCATCGAGTTTATTGAGTTGTTCGTTGGCTAAATAGACTAAATGATTAAGTGTTAAACCTTGGGCAAATTTTCTAAATTTAGCACCATCTGCTGAGCCGATTAAACGCGTTAAATAAGCGAGATCATCTAAGGCTATTTGTTCATCAGCTATCTCAGTTAATAAACCTTGTTGCCTAATTTTATTTTGTTGATCCGCGTTAATCGCTTGTTGAAGTTGGCCAATCTGTAATTGATTTTTTTTCTGATTTTCAGTTAAAGTTTGCAGCTTCGCCGCTAACACTGGCAACTCAGATGCTTGTAATTCTTTCAAATTACCGTGACTATTTTCAACTGATAACCTCACAAGATTATCAGCTTGCTCGATTTCATTTTCATTATCATTTATTTGCTCAGCTGACCGTTTTTCTTGCCCTAAAAGTTGCTGTAATTGGCCTTCATTTGTTTGATGTGTTGATTGTAAATTTATTAACTTAACTTTTAGTTTTTCCTGTTCTTTATTTACATATTTCCTAATATAATCAGAAGACTGCTTGTCAGCATCTATATAACCTAGTTCAATAAAGCAAGTAACGCGCAACTCATTTTTTGACTGTAACTGTACATTTAACCTTGTTGATTGTTGCGTTAACGTTGCTAGTTGCGCAATGACTTGCTTACCCTGCTCAACCAATAAAATATCAGCCTTTTCAACAGTAGCTAAGTTAGTTACAAGCGGCACTAACTTAGCGGAAGTTTGCACAAATAAAGTTACTTGCTGAGCGAGTTCTGCTAGCCAGATACTTGAATTAAAAAATTCAGGGTTGTTGCTATTTTCAGTTAAAAAACGACTAACTTGCATTATGCTAATATCTGCTAGTAGCATTGTTTCAATTTGACTAACATCAAGTTGCAACTGGTTTAACAGCTTAATTTTCTCAGCATTATCAAGTTGACTAAACTTAAGTTTTTCTGCTATTAATGCCGCTTGATGCTGTGCTTTATCTAACGTTTGCGTTACTTGTTGTAACTGTTGATTCGTCGCTAAGCTTTGTTGGTTACTTTGACTAACGCCAGTATAAAATTGGTTCAGTTGCTCCACTTGCAAAAGGTTTGTGTCGTAGGTTTGCTGTATTTGTTCAGTGTTAGGCAAAACTAAATTAAGTGATTCTGGTAATGCCAATTGGGAAAAGTTTGTCAATAACTCTGTTTGCTCAATTACTATTTTTTGTGCACTTTCTTCATTGATCTTTAAAGTGCTAGTTAACTGGCTTTCGTGCTTACCAAGTTCTTTGCCTTGTAACTCTAACTGCTCTAATTCAACACTTACGTTATGCAAGCGCTGTTGATGTTCATCAAGGTTAATTGCTTGATATTGGCTGATAGCAGGATGCTCCAAAGAGCCACATAGCGGACAAGGCTGCTCCGGTTGTAACTTAGCTCTATGCTCACTAAGTGCCATAATCGTTTGTTGCTGAGCAATTAATGTTTCTACATCTCTTTTTTGTTGTTTAAGCACCGTAAACTGCTGACGTAAATTCACTAATTGTTGGCCACAAATGCTAAGTTCAGAGCTCGATTGTTGTTTTTGGCTAATTAACTTTTCTTGTTCAAGTAATATTCGGCAATAGTGCTTAGAAAGTTGTAATGCCTGAGCGTAATTTGCTTGCTGATTTTGCGCGTTATGTACTTTTGCATTTAACGCATCAGTCGTTATCTCACGGTTAACCGGTTCAAGTGCTATTTGACCTAATAACGGGCTATATTGCGCTACTAATTGCTGATGTTGTCTAGCCAGTGCAGTTGTTTGCTGTTGTAGCGCCTGCTGTTGCTGTTGACTGTCTTTTAGTATAATTTTTTGTTGGTTTTGCTCAACAATATAGTCCTCAGTTAACTTTTGTGCTGAAACTAATTGTTGCTTTTTTGTTGCAACAGTAGACTTTAATTGACCTAATTGCTTGACTTGATTGCCCCACAAAGGCAATTTATCTTTAACACTTACCAGTGCTTGGTTTTCTGTTAGGTAACTTTCTATTTGTACAATTTCAGCTGCTAATGATTGCTTTTGCGCTTGGGTATGCTGCTGTTGCTCTTGTGAACTTGTTAATGTCTGGGTTTGGCTATTGACTTGCTGAGCGAGGTTTTCCAATTGCGCACTAATATGAACGATGTCACTATCAAGCGGTATAATGTTATTAATAAGCTTATTTTCGATAACATCAAACTGAGTTTGCTGATGCTCTTGAACAATTAAGTGCTCATCAATAAGCGATTGGCTAGTGACAACTTGCTGCTGGGCTTGCTGATTTTGTGCCGCCAGCCTATTAATTTGCGTTAATAGTTTGCTATGATCGGTCTTCAATAATTGCCAGTTTTTTAACGCTGAGAAGCTTGTTTGCTCTAATACTATTTGCTCACTGGTGTGTTCGCACGCCACCGCTTGTTCTTGTAAGGCAAAAAACTCATCTTCAGTTAACAAACTAACGCCTTGCGCTTGTGCTTGTAACAGCTGCAACGACTGTTCAGCCGCTTTATGATTTTCAAAAACTTGTTTAGAAATATCACCGTATATTTCGGTACCGGTTAATTGCTCTAACAGTTGCGCTCTATCATTTGCCGGCGCATTTAAAAAAGCAGCAAATTCACCTTGTGACAGCATCATTGACTTAGTGAAACGAGCAAAGTTTAACCCGGTAATTTGCGCTATTTTATCTTTTACCTCTTTTAACTTTTCCGCAATAATAGTACCACTAGCGTCATCATCAGCATTTAGCATAGACAATTGCGCAACTGGCGCTAATAAATTGCCATCGGCTTTATTACGAGCCCGCTTTTGGCTCCAAAATGCCCGGTATACTTGCCCTTTTACTTCAAATTCCACTTCTGCCATGCAGTTAGCACTATAACGTGTCATCAACTGATTCTGACTTGCTGATACTTTTATTCGCGGTGTTTCATGGTATAGCGCTAAACAAATCGCATCGAGAATGCTGGTTTTCCCTGCCCCCGTTGACCCTGTTATGGCAAATAAACCGTTAGTATCAAAAGGCGCTTTGGTAAAATCTAGCAGCCAAGCATTTTTCAGGGCATTAATATTCTCAAATCGTAATCGCAATATTTTCATTAAGCGCTTTCCTTAGCTAAAACTTGTGCGACCGTTTGCTTAAATAAGGTTTGCAGTCTTTTTTTATGTTCATCAACTTTGTCAGTATCAAGGCGTGATTCATTGCTATCACCTTCATTGTCATTTTTACCCTCGGCGCTAAAGTACGCTTCTTGCTGTAAACGTGAAGCGAATACCTCATCTAGGGTCAGTTCGCTTAACGTGCTATTATTTTGTTGCGCTTGCATTAATTGCTGGCGAATTTGTTTAGCACGCCTAACTAATAATATTTCAACGGGAAAGTCTGCTACCAGTGCTGCTATTCTTGGCTGTAAATCACTTAAACGATCACTATCGACAAGTTCAATATCTAACCAGAGTTTTTGGCTTTTATTTTTACTGTTATTCTGATTATTGTTCTGGCTAAGGTTTAACTCTGTCAGCAGCTTTTCAACATCTTGACTCAGTTTAGATAAACTAGTTTTAACCATGGCCAATGGTTGAAAGCATGGCACGATAAGATCTGTTACTGAAGATAGTTTATTGGCTTTAAAATCAACTAGTAATACCCGTTTATTATGTTTAGCTTCATCAAAGCTTAACGCGATAGGTGAGCCACAATAGCGAATATGTTCAGTTTTATCCACCTTTTGCGCCCGATGAATATGGCCTAAGGCGATATAATCAGCCAGTGGAAAAGCATTACTTGGTAAAGCTTCTAAAGTGCCAATATAAATATCTCGCACTGAGTCTGAACTAGTAACACCCAAAGCCGTTAGGTGCCCAGTGGCAATAATAGGTAGCTCAAGCTTACTGCCTTTTACCAGTTGCTGAGCATGTTCAAATAGTGCTTGATAATGATCAACAATGGCTTGCTGTAAGCTTTTAGATTTATCACTTGCTGATTGCCCCTGCTGACTTTTAATAACATCACGGGGACGAATAAAGGGCACCGCACAAATAACTGCTTGGGGTTCTTCCTTGTTATTTTTTAAAATAAAGACTTGTTCAGCCAAATTATCAATGTTTTCTAAATCGCTCACATTAGCGATAACACGAGTAGATAAGGCACTTAATAGTTCTTTTGATTCCGCTAACATACTTACAGAGTCGTGATTACCTGCTAATATAACTAGCTGGCAATCAAGTGATTGTATTTCACTAATAAAATTAAAGTACATTTGCCTGGCATAACTTGGCGGTGTTGCGGTATCAAAAATATCACCGGCAACAATAATGGCATCAATAGCATGACTTTTTACTTGTGTTAACAACCAAGTTAAAAATTGCTGATGTTCCTTTGCTCGACTTTTACCATAGAAATATTGACCTAAATGCCAATCAGAAGTGTGAATAATACGCATAAAGGCTAACGAGCACCTGAAGAAATTAATTGGTTGATAATTCTACCTCATTAGAATAATTAAACCATTAAATATTATCAAAAATTGGTGGTTAAAAATAATAATGACACCGGCAATCAAGCAACTTAAACAGCAAAAAATATCTTTCAAAACACACCAATATCAACATGATGCTAACGTCCAGTCATTTGGTATTGAAGCGGTAGAGAAATTATCCCTCAATGCAGCGCAAGTTTTTAAAACTTTGGTGATCAGCACTGACACTAATCAATTAGCCGTTGCCATAGTACCGGTTATGTTTAAGTTAAATTTAAAAGCTATCGCCAAAACCTTAAAGGTAAAAAAAGTAAAAATGGCTGATGCTAATCGTGTTGAAACCAGTACAGGTTATGTTTTAGGGGGGGTTAGTCCGCTAGGGCAAAAAAAATCATTAACTACGGTTATTGATAACAGCGCACAACACTTTAGCCATATTTTTGTTAGCGGCGGTAAACGCGGTTTAGAAATAGAGCTAGCACCGCAAGATTTAGCTGAAATGTGTCGAGCAACTTTTGCTGGTATCTTGGTTTAATAGCGCCCGATTAAAACTTCACAAAAAAATTAAGTAATTGTTTCGCTGTGATAGGTTTACTAAAATAATAGCCTTGAAGATAATCACAGCCAAACTGATTCAATTGTTCACATTGTGCTTTAGTTTCAACCCCTTCAGCAACAACTTTCAAGCCTAAACTATGAGCCATGGCAATAGTTGCTTTGACTAAATCACAATCACCTTTTTTGCTTGTTATGCCATTAATAAAACTTCGATCTATTTTAAGAATGTCAAAAGCGTATTGTCGTAAATAACTTAACGAAGAATAACCGGTTCCAAAGTCATCCATAGAAAGTTTAACACCAAGTTTATGCAGCCTGACTAACGCATCATCAATGTAGGTTTGTCCTATCATCAACACACCTTCGGTAATTTCAAGCTCAAGCCTGTTAGCTGGGATGTTAGCCTCAAGAAGAGATGTTTCAATAAAATTCAATAGCTCAGTATCTCTAAATTGTCGTGGCGATAAATTAACAGCAATTCTTAATGAAATGGCTTGTTCCTTTTGCCAAAAATTCAAAAATGATAATGCTTGTTGAAGCACAAACTGACCAATAGGAATAATTAAGCCCGTATGCTCTGCAATAGGAATAAATTCATCTGGCGTGACATTACCTAATGCCGGATTATACCAACGTAGTAGTGCTTCAGCGCCAATAATCTGTTTATTGATCGCATCAATTTGCGGTTGATAATAGACTTCAAATTCACCGCGTTCTAATGCACCGCGCATTTGCTGTTCAATTTCTAAGCGGCGAAGCATATTGACATTCATTTCTTTGGTGAAAAATGAATAGGTATTTCGGCCAAGTGACTTAGCTTTATACATAGCAGTATCAGCATTTCGTAATAATTCATAGGTATCTCTACCATTTTCAGGATATATAGCAATGCCAATACTGAGCGTTAAAATAAGCTCTCTACTATCTATTTCAAATGGGTTTCTAAAGCTTTTCAGTAAATTTTCCGCGACAGCTAACGCATTGTGATCATCGGTTAAACCACGTAATAGAATTATAAATTCATCCCCACCTAAACGGCCAACCGTATCTTCTTTACGAACTATTTTAGTTAACCTTTTTGCGGATTCAACAAGTAACTGATCACCTACCTCATGGCCTAATGAGTCATTCACTTTTTTAAAATCATCTAAGTCGAGAAACAGCACAGCTGTTTTTCCATTATTACGCTCAGCTTCATTGAGCATTTGTGATAAACGATCTAGCGCTAAAAAACGATTAGGTAATAGTGTTAAAGTATCGTAATAGGCATGCATTTTAATTGACTCTGCTGCCTGATGTTGCTCAGTAATATCTCTAATGATGGCTATTATTTGTTTATTATCAGCCAAATAAATAATTCTTGCTTCAAAATAAGTAATGCCATGTGGCAACACTAGCTCATATTCAAATCTAATTACGCCCTTTTGCGTGATGATCTTGGCTAAATTGCTGTTAAATTTATCCGCAACTTCACTAGGCAGCACCTCAGCCATAGACTTACCAATAAAGTCTTCAGGTGACACATAAAGATTAATTTTATTACTGGCGTGATAATCAATGATAGTACCATCAACTTTCATTAAGAAGAACAAATCAGGGATTACGGCAAAAGTTGCCGCTAACATGTGCTCTTTTTGTTCGGCTTGTGCCTCAACATTTTTTAAATCAGTTAAGTTAATATCAATACAATATATTTGTTTTTTATTATATTGATTGGTAAGCATTACATGGTTTGAATAAACAAAAACTTTTGTGCCATCTTTACCGCGTAGTGTTAATTCTTCTGCGGGGATTTTTACGCCATTATTTAACCAGTTTTTAATGCCTGCTATAACAGGATTTTTCATTTTTTCTAACAGAATTAAATCTTCTAATTTTTTCCCTACCGCTTCCTTACTTGTGTAACCATAAAGTACTTCACTGCCTTTATTCCAATAAATTACTTGACGATTTTCATCGTAACCTTGCACCGCAATAGCATCCACGCCATCAAGTAAATGATGCAATGAGTCGTTCATTACATACTCTTGAGGTAAGCTCCCCTCGTTAGACCATTTAGTATCAGTCCGCAACTTAACATAATCCTTCATATAATCCTTCATATAAAGTTTTTAGCCCGTTTATAGAATATATGTATTTATAATAGACTGTAATTTATGATAATACCTAGTAATTTTATAAAAATAACTAATACCAATCAAATTAATTAATGGTTCAAATTTTAATGAGGATAAATTTTCAAGAACACAGGTTTTTAGTTCCAGACAAAACCTAAGTACCTACATTCCTGTCTCTTGATCACAAGTCTGTAGTTTGCTGAATGGATTTTAATATCTCAGCAGACTCAACCATTTCCATTAACTTAAACCAGCCAGAGTACAATGCT
>SPKZ01011286.1_pt1 | contig 22357 bp, 22 predicted proteins | sample 2456571 | NCBI WGS metagenome assembly SPKZ01 (sample SAMN11192286, study PRJNA482655) | marine metagenome | biome: ENVO:00000447; feature: ENVO:00000244|ENVO:00000211|ENVO:00000569|ENVO:00002023; material: ENVO:00002151; isolation source: ocean water from marine abyssalpelagic zone ... | reverse complement strand
TCATTTCTTACCCTCCTTTTCTTTTAATTCTTGCATCCACTCCCTAATTATTTGCCAATATGTTTTTTCTTGTTTGCTCATGGTATTACTCTTTTACAAATGTATTATTAATAGTTTTACCTTTTCTGTTTTTAATCTTGTTGTAAGCATTTTGAAGTACATCTTCGGGGTCGTAGCCTAATTGGTCAGCTAAGATAACAGCACACACGAAAACGTCACCTAATTCGCTTATTATATTGTCGTATGCTTCAAAACTGCTATCTTCATCTATATTTAATAAGTCTTTCGGAGCTTTGCAAAACTCATCTGAAAGCTCGCCAACCTCGGCCACCAGTTTTAAAAACTGCTTGTTATAATCTGTTAGATTGCGCTCTCTAGCCCAATCAATTACTTTTTGTTCTAGTTCGGTCATTTCTCTTTAATGTTTCTATTTCGTTTATAATCATTTGGTGAAGGTAGCCACTTTGTTTCTTTAAAGTAGCTAGTTCTTTGTCGGTTACGTTTGCTAAGTTCATACTAGAATAAAGTTGATTGATTCTTTTTAAATACAGCAGATTTAACATGTTTTTTAGCTAAGTCAAAATAGCTACTTTTTAATTCAGTTCCAATTCCATACCTGCCCATTTCAACAGCTTTAAATACCTCGCTGCCTATACCTAAGAATGGAGTAAACACACTATCACCTTTATTTGTGTAAAGATGTATCAACCTTTCAATGGTAGGTAATTGCAAAGGACAGATATGCTTCTCGTCTTTTTCTTCTCTTCCCTCCCTAAAATTCAAAGTATCTGAGTAGTCAATATCCATCCATACAGGTGAGGCGTATTTTTGCCACAAGTCAACTGGTAACTCTGTATTAGTTACAGGGTTGTTGCGCTCTCCATCTTTACGAAAAATCATAACATAATCAGGAATGCCAACACGTGACATAGTAGAATCCTTTTTTACTTGTTTATGTAATAATCCAAGTGCTTTTGTTCTTTGCATTTCAGTTACAGGATTTTTCCAAATAGTAACACGGGAATGGTAAATAAATCCAGCGTCATTAAAAGCTTTTAAAATCATTCCTGAAAAATCTCTTAATCCTATAAATCCTTCTTTGCCTTTTTGTATTGGTAAGTCCATACAATGTACTGCGACATTACGACCTGGTTGCAATTTCTTGTAAAGCTTTGAAACTAAGAATCCAAACTGAGTTAAAAACTCCTTGTAATCCTTAGAGTTGCCCATATCTTCTAAAGAATCAGAGTAAGTGTATAACTCAGCGAATGGAGGAGAAAAAACACTAAATCCTAAACTTTCATCTTCTAAATCATCAATCCTTTGAACGCAATCACCATGCATTATGTGATAAAATTCTGTTTTTACATCTGGCTGTAGATTGATGTCTTTTATATTACCAACTCTTAAATATTTGCTCATTGAGTTACTCATTTTAGTCTGCATAGTTAAAAACTGCTCTTCTTTTCTTTTGATTGATTTTATAACATTCCCCATTGTATCAACTTTTATAATATGAATATTAACCTCGCTTTCTTGCCCGAATCTATAAGAACGTCTAATAGACTGATAAAGACTTTCAAAACTGAAATCCAAAGATGGGAATATTTGATTATGGCAGTTTTGGTAATTTAAACCGAATTGAGCAATCTTTGGCTTTGTAATTAAAACTCTAAATTTATTTTCTGCAAATTCTAATAAATTAGCTTCTTTCTTTTCTTTTTTATCACTCCCTCTGACTTCGACTGCATCGGGTATAAGTTTACGTAAAATAACACCTTCTGCATCTTGTGCAATCCAAACTATAAAATTTTCATTAGTAGAATTTACTATCTTAGCAGTAAGCTCTAGTCTTTCATTAATTGTATTTCTAAGCTCTTTATTAAAATCTGTGGCACTTACTGCGGTATCATTAAATAATAACCCGTTTTGTTTTTTAGGAGCTTTTACTTCATGCTCAATGTAATTCAAAGGAGGTAAATCATATCCTTTTGTATAAAATCCTAAATCAGATGGCTTACTAAGCATAACCCCCCAAGATGCAATCCATTTGTAAAAATTTTCAACCGCATGCCCTTTTACTCTCCATTTAGAAGTATTCCCACCATCATGCACAAAGTACATAGATAGCATTTCATTTCTGCTCATTACATCTAAAAACTCTGAGTGATTACCTATCTCCATTGGGTCGTTTGGCGATGGTGTTGCAGTACATGCAAGCTTATAAGATGTGTTTTTGAAGCTATCTATAATTAACTTTTTAGTTTTACCTTCAAAGTTCTTTAATATAGAACTTTCATCTAACACAATACCACTAAATAAAGAGGTGTCTATATTTTTAAGCTGGTCGTAATTGGTAATGTAAACGCCTTGCCCTATTACTTTTTGATTGTTATACTGTTGGCACGTAAGATTGAATTTTTTAGCCTCTTTAATAGTTTGCCCTGATACTGCTAAATAGGCTAATATCAAAACAGGCTTATTAGTGTATTTAGTAACTTCACTAGCCCATGATAATTGTATCAATGTTTTACCTAATCCAGTATTAGCGAATACCGCATACTTACCAGCTTTTAATGCTCGCTTAACTATAAATCTTTGAAAGGGGAACAAAAACTCATTACTTGGCTCGCAATCAAACCCGCTTTCAATATGCGTCTTTTGCTTCTTTTTTAAAAACTCGCTGTACTCCATGCTATCCTTCGTTTATTGTAGTCTTAGTAACCAATTGAACATTAAAACCTTTTGCTTTTAATCGCTTGTATTTTTTTAAAGACTTCGTGTAAATCATATCCTAAATGTTTAAGTTCTCCACAAACATAGTATATCTACACACTAAAAACAAACAAATGCACACTTTTATTTCCCCTTAATCAAAGTCAACACCTTTCTCCCAATATTTTTACACTCATTGACTGCATTCCAATCTTTACTTTCGGTAGTGTTCATCTTAACTCTTTGCAAAGCTTGCATGGCTGTAAGTATAGATTGTTGATTCTCATTCATATTATCTCTATCGCCTTTTTCTTTCAACCCTACATCTTTATTGTTGCTTTTGTGAACAGTTGCTATCATTATACCCCTTTTGTTCTTTTGCTAAATCCTATTATCCAATGACTTATTCAATCCATGAAAAGAATCTAAATAATCAACAGTTCTCTTTTCTGTTCCCTTTCCGTGTATCTTATCTATCTTCTCGACCGTTTTTATAGGGTTAGTTAGGATGTTAGTCAATGTTTCATAGGCTGCATTGTCTATTTTATATCTTTGCCTAGTCTTGCCGCAAATTTGCAGTAACGTCTGTAAGTCTGCGACAGGTGTGTTTTTTTGTCCTTTACCTTCAAATTTAAAGTCGTTGCATTTTGCAACAACATCAGGAAAGTCATTTTTAAGCCTTTTAAAAATGCTTCTTTTAGTATTATTGTTAGATATGCCTATCCATTGTAATGCATCATAAACACTACCATACTCAATACCATTAATTTTCGTAATTCTAATTTCCCCAAATTGCGATTCTAATAAATTACTCATTGCTGGATGAATTAAATAAGAAAAGCCTCAGAGAGACGGCTTGACAACAGGGTACTAAGATAACCCGAACCGCCCTCTGAGGCTTAAAATATTTTTTACTCTTAGTTTTACGAGTTGTCAATTCGCACTACAAATATACAAAACACTATCGAATATCGCTAATTACCCCAAAACCTATTGACCTACCCACCTACATAGGGCAAAAGAAAAGTAGTGTATATATGTACGCTGTATTCACCTTTTTGCCCTAGTGTTGCCCTGCAAATATTTTAGAGGTGAATTGAAGGTTTTACTTATATTTAATACTGTATTATCTTGTAACATGTGCATCTTTATTTTTTGATACTTAATTACTTCAATAGAATCTATAAGTTGAAAAGCTACTATTTGCCCTAGGTCAACAAAATAGGGTTATGGGTTAATTTTAGTGTATATATATACTCAATATCTTTATATAGTTATATTATATATTATTATTATTATATATTATATATATATTATATATTATACATATAGTAAATACCCTTTAAATCCCTTTTAACCCAATATTACATCAAGTAGGGCAAATAGGGCAAAAGGGCAAAATGGTGATTATTTGCACACATAAAAGTTCGTTTAAGCGCAATGAAGCCACTTTTTACCATTTGCCCTAGGTCAACAAATCGAGGGCAAAACATAGGGCAAATTCACCGACTTTGAAACTATTTTGAATATTTATACACTTTTTCTTGATATTATGAGTAGAAGTGTGTAATATTGTGCTATGACAAAGAATGAGATAGCATTACGTATTAACAAAATAGCAGCAATTTCTATCAAAATAGAATTAACTACAACATATTTGATATTATTACAAACGTTAATCTTCTCATGTAACATGAAATTAGCTTGCCTAATGCAATATCTTTTAAAAGTAATGTATATAGTTAACTCTTATAATAAAATCGCTTAAAATGCATAAGAATAGTAAACCTGATTTCGGTAAATACATGCAAAGCTGCTTAAGGGTAGATGAATTAAAGTTAGAATTGATTAGATTTATTGATGAGTACTCAAAAGATGAGCCAAGCCTTACAATGGAAGAAGTAGAGCAAGCTATGTTGGATTTTTTATCTGAATGCAATCAAAAAAAGATAAAAGAAAGATTAAGCAAATGAAAATAACCCTAATACACCCATCTCGCGGGCGTGCGCAAAAAGCTAGGCAAGCTCGAACTGAATGGGATAGCTTGTCAAACCATAGAAGCTACTCGCATGTGATATGTGTTGACGTTTCGGATAGTCAAGTTGAGCAATACCAGTACGAGTTTACTAAATTCATACTTAACCATGATTCACAAACGTTAGTAGGAGCTACAAACACGGCTGCCAAACATGCGTATGATACGGGCACGGATGTATTTATTTTTATGTCTGATGACTTCCTGCCATGTGCTAATTGGGTGCATGAAATAGAAAGTAGAATGCAGCTTGATAAGCCACAAGTTTTGAAGGTAGAAGATGGCATACAACCGTTTGATAATGTAGTACTTACAATACCAATAATGAATCGGGCAATGTATGAGAAGCTGGGTTACTTTTGGTATCCTGAATACAAAGCTAGATGGTGTGATGTTGACCTTTACTATGAGGTGAAACCCTACATCACTTATGCGCCTGGATTGTTGTTTCAACACAAGCATAAAGAGCATGGAGAAGATACTACTTACCAACGGTCTGATGCATTTTATTACCATGATTTAAAGGTCATTAACACACGTTCAATTCAAGGTGGTTATCAGAATAGTAGTTGGTTGAAATATGCTATGAAAGAAGCTAGGAGACAGGGGGTTAGGGTGTGAGTGTAGTAACACAAAGCTAAAAGACGCGAAGTGTCTATTTAGCGACTGTTAAACAAGAAATAAATATGGATAAAATGAAAAGAGTTTACGCTAAAGGTCAAAAAGTAAAGGTATTAGTAGGTTGTGTATGGCAAAATGCAAAAATAGAGGATTACCATTCAAACTCTGAATATTACTTATGTGGTACAAATAGTTGGTCAACCCACTTTCACGAAAGTATGATAAAGCCTTCTTAGCATAGTTATAATCTCATACGTTTTAAGGAACTAAACATCTCAAAATGAAAAAATTAAAATTATATTATTGGAATAAGGTATTGCAAGATTATTCTTATGGATGTGCTTTTGTTTTAGCTGAAAGCGTAGAAGAAGCAAGGGAAATGGTTGTTAAAAAATATGCAAAAAACAACCCTGGATGGGTGGATGATGATTGGGGGCCTTACGTTTGTCTTCTCGAAGAGATAAAAGCAGAACCAAAAGTATATGATACAAATACTAAAAAGGCTTTTTATTGTGAGGGTGGTGCTTAATTGTATTTAAAGAAATGTACTTAGAAGTTCGGTAGGTAGGCAATACTTGAAGGTTGCATAGCGTTAAATCAGAATAGAAGCCTTGAAAAACCTCCCATTTTTTTTACCTAACAAATGACTAAAAATGAAAACACCAAAGAAATGCGATGAAATAAAAAAGAAGCGTCTGTTTTGGATTAAAGAACAGATTTTAGCTGAGACTAGAAAAGACAAAGACTTTGAAGAAGTTGCTAAAGAAGAATTTCAAAGATTGGATAGGGTATATCAAAGGCAGTAAATAGGTTCGAATCCTAAAACCCTTATAGTATAGCATGAGTCGATACGTGCTAGTGATTATTACAGGTAGTAATAATTTCCTATTGGTGGGAGTGCTTTGTAAGGTGACTGCTAGGAAAGACTAGCACCTTTCATCAATCAACCAACTCAATAGGCACTTCTTGCTCGCTTTCGATAACTTCTTGAAGTTCTTTTGCTCGCCCTTCAATAAGCTCTTTTTGCGCTTCGTACTCCAAGTATAAAAAGCCTTTGACTGTTCTTGTTAGGTAGGTTAATATCTGCTTAAGATTACTTTGTAGGATAGCGTCTAATTCGCTTATCATAGCTTGACCTTTCATCAAACTCACGTTTGCAATATCACTTTCGATAAACGGTAAGAAATCAAAATACAACTTTTCCTTCAAGTATATTTCGCTATCTTCTCCAAAGTCTAACTTCAAAGCTTGTAATCTGTATGGAGCTAACATGGCATCACTTGCTCCCGATGTTTGTAAGTTGCTTATCTTCTCATAGACCATAGCAGATGTAAGTACATCGTACTTACGAGGAACAGATATAGACGGCAAAGAAGCCTCTAATTGCTCATCATTCAATACTGGGTTTTTAGCAAATGACTGGTAACGCCATTTCGCTATCCAATACACCAAATTATCTAAGTTCGATACAATACGTCTAAACACCTCGCTTAAGAAGTTGTTGACCTCCTGCCTATCGAACTCTTTTGCCGTTCCCGATTGGTTTATCTGCACTTCCATTAAATGCTCTAAATTCAAAGCAGATAACCCTTTGTAAATGTCTCCCTCTACCTTTTCTTTTAACTTGTCAATAGTTTCGATGTCCTTGGTAATATAGCCCGCTGGTGGGTTTGGCAATGCGCCCTCTTGTCCTGGCTTTCTATTATTAAGGTTTACGTATATCCTGCCAAACGTGCTATTGGTATTCATTCCAGTACCATTACAAGCTTGGCAGTCCATTGCATGACCGTTACTGTCTTTACGTTTAGACTTGCCAGTACCATTACATGATGTACATTCTTGACTTACATATTCATACTTCTCTGGGAAACAATGCAATGTGTAGCTAGCTTGTAAATCACTATCGCTTCTAGCTGCATCGTTAAAGTTAGGCACTAGACCTTGTATTACCGATATGTTGTAACGTCCTTTTTCGGTTAAATCTTCTAATTGAGCAGATGTTTTGAAGATAGGTAACTCATCAAAAGGGTTTTGTAATACCACCTCACTAGCGAACATCCTTGCATTAATTTCGCCATATTGGTAATGCCTTATTATTTCATCTTTGTTTATCTCATAAAATACAAAACCTTCTCTTACAGTACTGTCTCCCAATAGCACATCACTTTTCTCATTGCTTAAATATAAGAATACTTCGCTACTAGCATAATATACTTGGTCTACATGAACTATCTTGCCAAATGGTCTGTAGTAATCCGTTACTTCGCTGTTGATGTTATCGGGCAATACAACAATGTAGCAATTCGCATCTAACAACATCTTAGAATGCATGTACTCTTCTGCCCACAAAACGATATTACCCAAATAAGGTAATTCATTCATGCAATACTCTTCTAAAGTCGCTTCATTTGTGTGTTTAGGAAAGTCGGGAAAATTGATAGCAAAGTCTTGTGCTTGGTAGCCTTTTTTAGAGAATGCGATTACTTTCTTCATGTAACCGTATGTTTCACTTTCAAAGCTTTCTTGTCGGTATTCCTTGACCTCTTTAGGTTCGTTGGGTCGTTGAGAATCAATTAGATGTTTTGGATACTCACCTGTATAGTGTATGCGTAAATCGTTGTAATTTTCGATTGCTGGTGTTTGCTCTACACCTAAATCTAAAAACGCTTTTATATCCTCTGGAGTAAACATCTATTTTACTTTTTTATCTGCTTTCTTTTTTCTTGCACTACACCCTGTATTATAAACAGGTTTCTCTTTTGTCTTGTATTTTTTCGGAACTGCTTCCTCACTAACCGGATAAAGCCTATGACCACAATTATAACCACCTACTTTCCTGAATATGTTACTACTGTTCGTATCTCTATCCATCCCTGCCCACTTGAAATCATCGCCCCACTTTTCAATTTCTTCTTTGCGATAATAGTTACCTTTTCGCATACAACAAAACAACCTTGTATCTTTTCGCTTAGTACCTGAGTAGTAATACCAATCAAACTCCAAGTCTGCTGTAACCGCTTCAGTATACGTGCCCTCATATTCCTTGATAGCATCGTTTGTCACCTGTTTGACGTATCGCATTAACGTACCTTGTCGCTCTTTAGGAATGCCTAAAATGAAGTCAGATAGCTGTGTCCTGAAATCTTTTAACGTACCTCCAGTAGTCGCATTTTGCGTTAATATATCCAAAACAGGTTCTATGACCGTAGCCTTTAACCCTCCCTTTACAAGTTGTTCTGTAGCCGTTCTTACGAACTGCAAACGCATCTCTTTACTAAGCTCTTTATTTACCTCATAACCAACAAACATAGTAGCAAAGTAGTCATTGAGATTGCCTATTACCTGTGTAAAGGTAGTTGAAAACTCTCTACTTTGCTTCGCATAGCCACTTTCACGAAAAAACTTTAACGCTTCTTCACGGAATCGGTTTATCTTTTCAAGGTTACGAACTTGCTTTTTAGTATCAAAGTTACGCCCTGTTGTATCCAACGTAGTAACAAAGTCGAGTATCATCTCATAAAATTCTCTTTGAACCTTGCCTGTAGCCCTTTCAAGCTTTTTCAATGCTTCGGTTTCTAAGTCGTCTATATTCTCGAAAAATTCCCTTTGTTCGCTAGTTAGCATACATCATTATGATAAGAAAATACCCGCTGGTGGCGTGTAACTTTGGTTATTATCGGAGCTATCCCACGTAATAGCAATATCGTATTCTACGCTGCCATTAGTAGGCTCGTCAATCCTATCGTCAGAATCCACGTTCACTACATCTTTAGAGATAAATAAAACACGATTATCTTTATCACCCGTTAAATAGGCTACATGATACTTTGATGTCTTATTGATGTCGTTAAAGAATGCGTAGTTATTCTCTGAGAATTGAGCAACGCCCGTTATGGTAAACGTCTTACCAGTCAACTTCTGTATTTGGTCTGCATAACCTTGTGTGAAGTTGGCCGTGCCCTTTGGCTTAGTACCTTTGAAGTCAATAGGAGGTACTATCTTACCGCTGTTAATAAGTTCAGTCCATAGCGTTGCATTATCGCTATCGGCTGTAATCTGTGAGATAACCGTTTGGTCTATAAAGGCTAATTGACGAATACCACTTGATATAATAGTACATCCAGGGTCACTATATACCAAAGTGATTTCATCTAAACAATCCGTTCCGTATGCCATTAGTGCAAATTTAAATGTGAATAGTTAGGTTGCACTTAAAGCAAATATAAAGATTTTTTTAATTATTGTAACAATCAACAATTCCTATAAGTCAACTGATTACCTCGCATGGTCAATTCTATGCGAGGTATTTTCATCAAAAAGCGTGTGTTCGTACCGATAGGTACATTCAATTGTGCATCGTTCGTCACTTCTACATCTTCAAAACGATATAGACTTTCTTGATTGTATGCACTTACTTTGATTTGTTTACCCTTCATGCCCCAACGGTATAACCAAGTGAAAAGCTCATAGGTCACATCCCCAAAGGTAAGATTGAATATTTCACTCTCTTTACTTTGTGTTTTCTTGCTACTTCCATCGGCTAACTGGACAAAAGTCTCCTCACTTGCAAATTCAAAAGTAGGTTTGAAGTCTCCCAGCAATCGAATCTCATCATTGAAAGTTTGTAATTTAGCATCGAACGCACCACGACTTAAAATAGGGGCATATTCACCTTCATACGTCCATTTTATTTTGATAGTCTGTGTAATCGAATCGCAATCGAAATCCTGCAATACGTAAGGATATGAAAATACTCTACGGCTTTCTAAAGCATCCCAAACTAATATTCTATATGTACCTTCTCCTAACGCTGCTTGGTCAAATATCTTTTTCCAATCTACTACTAAACTGCTTCTAGATGGATAGTTGGCATAGCCACCGACTTGTACAATAGTTCCTTCAGTAGTACTCAATACGCCATCGGTATTACCTCCATTTTGTGTAGTAGCTGGCACGAAAACACCCGCGTTGTTAAGCTTCTCTAATCTGTATTCAATCGTTTGACTTTCTTCTAAGGCTTCTACATAGAAATAAGACAAGTCGTTTATTGCGCTGTCATCACTTGCAAACACGTACAAACAATTGCGTATATCATCGACACACCCAAACGTAGAGATAGCACCGCGTAATGGTGAGCCTCCAATAGTGGTCACTACAGTAGGGGGAATGACATTGATACATGAAAGCAGCGTGCTACTTCCGTAAAAGTCTCTATTCTGTGTTTTTGGAAATTTTACTACTGTCATGATATATTGCTTATGCTTATCCTTTCTGTTAATACTTCAATAGAACTACCCGCTACATTGGTTGAGTTTCTTGCTTGAAATTTTATTCTAGAAGTTGCTTCTAAATACACCGTGGCAGATAACACAACAGTATGGAAGTCTAAATATTCTATCTCATGTAGTATTTGAGCTATCGTATTGACAAATATGGTTGGTGATGCAGCCGTAGAGTTTTTACAAGATATTTCTACATTAACATCACCTGTATAGGTATTATCATTATCTCGTATATAAAACATGGCTTGTACGTTATATATACCAGTCTCACTCACAGTCCAATATTTACCGCTATTGTCGTAAGTTATCGCATTACCTATTGCAGTATTATTAGTAGTTATATTGGTGTAATCATTTTGATTAGCTGAGTAACTTAGTGTAACAAAAGCATTTCCGCTATCTTGCCAGTTTAAACTCTGAGTAACTGCACCAACAGGTTTCCAACTTGTACTACTATGTTCATAATATTCGTATCTATCATTATCTGTATTGAATATCAATAAGCTATTTTGCGTGCTACCTACCGTTATCGCATCACGTTGCGCGGTTGTTAATCTTGGTATCAAGATGCCTTTATCCGTGATACTACTCGCATCGAATACACTCCCTGATTTACGTGTTGAATTGCCTAAAACAAGCCCCGCATCATCAAACCTACCTATGTTCGTTCCTAAATAACGCAATAGCAAATTCGTTCGATAATCATTAATCAAACTATCACCATCACTTTGAATCTTTGCGCCTAACGTAACATCTTTTGCAGTAGTCGTGAAACGTATCCCAAATGTGCCACTACTAGAATTTAAATGTAATACATCTTGTGGAACAGGTGAGCCTATTAAGCCTATACTGAATCGTTTGGTGGTCGGATTATAGAATAGTTGAGCCTCGCCTGTGTTGTAGATTCCACTTGCATCATTATAACGGACAAAGCCGGGCGTGCCACCTAACAAAGATTGCAAAGTAAGCCTTACATCTTTTTCGTTTCCTGCACCTCCTGCTTTACTATCATCGGCTACGTACACTACTGAATCGGCAGTTAAGTAACTGATAGGTTTTAGTTCTTTGTCCGTTATATTAGCCATATCTTACTTTATTGACTCTTTCAACTTTTTAATATGATGCACTAGCCTTTCGTTTTGAAAATCCCTTGCATCTTCACTTTCAAACTTTATCGTGCCTATATTGATACTGCTTTGACACATTCTTAAGAAATTCAACGTTTCGTTTATTTCTTCTACAGAATAAGACACTTGATGTAACACAACATCTTTACTCTCTTTTGACATTTTTATATTAAGTTAGGTTGTAAATATTACAAATATAGTTAAATAAAAGGATTGTAATAGTCAGGCAGTTTCATTGCTTGTAGAAACAAACTAGCATGTAAATTATGCGCGCCGTTGTATGCACCGTCTGGTCTGCCACTATAACCACCTCTTACATTGTTATTAATATACCAACCTGCTCCTGTAACATCGCCTGGTGTAGGGTATTGATTACTAAAGAAAAGGTTGCTTTTAGTTCGTTCTATTATACTCTTTACGTATTCCGCTGTTGTTAAATCTGCCCCCGACTTAGTTAGGTAATAGTTCAAAGCGAATGCACTAAATGTATCACTCGTATAATACAGACCATTTGCATTAAAAGGATAAGGAAAGAATCCATCTACCCTTGCGCTATTCTTAGTTCTTCCTGCACCACTATTAAACCCCGTTGAACTATCACCGTCTTGATACCTAGCAAACGTGTTCATCATTTTCAAAATAGTCTTGCTTGTACTTGTTCCTGAAGGGAACAATTTGCTATAAAACGGTGCGTTTGTATTCACGGATGCAAAAGTATCATTTGCCGTATCGTAATCTAAGTATCTGAAATCACCTCTTAATCCGTATGCGTATGCTAAGTCACAGATATTACTTAGCTGAACACCCGCATATCTAAAAGCATCTTCTTCACCTGCTGCACCATTTGCGTAATTACCTCCAGTACCTCGATGCATATCTACTACAGTCCCATCTTGTAACAATCCAAGATTCATGAACATGCGGAACATGTTGTACGCATAGTCTTTCAATACTTGATTATCATAATACAACCCTACTAAACCGCAAAAACAGATATGGTCTGTTGTTCTATTACTAAAGTCCTCACTCGCTCCAAAGTTTCTAGTATCGCCATCGTGTGTAGTGCCCAAAGATGTAGAACCTCGATAACCACCTGCACCATAAGTTGCTCTTAAGTCTCCATTGGGAACATCTACGTAATAGTTTGATAATACACCATCACCAAACATTTCTTTATAATACAGCCCCCAATTCACTAAGAAATTTTGTATTTCAGTTCTTTCGCTATCTGAATAGGTAGGTGAATCTTTAGTATAATCGTACGCTAATAAAAACTTAGTTAACAACTTGGCTCTTAAGAACAAAGTAAACGTACCTACTGAATAGGTATCATCTCGTGTATAGATATTTTCATTGGTACTATCCCAAAATTGATTGCGCACATAGAATAATAATTCTTGCTTAACCAAAGGTGGTATTGTAGAGTCTTTAGAGCAAGCGTAATAAAAAGCACATACATTTGGGTGGTCAAAAGCATTACGTGGGTGTAACGCCTCTATTTCGCTATTAGTCCATGCTTTATTACCGTAAAATTCCGTGCCTACATAATTGCCGCTTGCTGGATTAGACTTTTGGAAAGTAGGATAGAAATGGTTTGCTTGAAAGAAGTTATTAAGTCTATCAATTTGCGGATTCGCTTTAAACGGTGCGACATGTCGTAGTATCTTTTCGCCTTCTGCTGGACTATTCAATGTCCCTGTATCACTTAAACTATGATAGATAGGGTTGCCACTATTTGAAGTCGCTGTTATCAATTTCAATCGAACTTGATACAACTCTATCATAGTAGACGTAGCGAATATATACGCACTATCAGTCGGGGGTGGAGGTGGTTGTGGTTGACCACCATCTGATATACCCGTTCCTAATGTATTAAAAAAACGAAATAAACTCATTACGTATGTCTTAAAATATCATTGACCGCAGCATAAGAACCCGCAGCCGTAACCCTCAGTACATTGTTAGTGCCAAATGTCAAGTTAGAGAATGTTTTATAACCCCAGCTTGATGTACCAATATCAGTTAAATTTTCCTTTACAATCGTACCGTTGCTACCCGTTATAGGACTGAAATTACTACCACCATCAGAGCTAAACTCAAAACTATAATCATTAAACTTAGTGCCCGTTCCTCCAGCGTCACCCGACCTAATCAACACCTCTAAGTCATTGTTGCTACTTACAGAATCCGTGAATGCAATATCTATGCTATCACCTACATCGTAAAGGGTCGTTGCTGCCGAACCATCACTCAATGTGAAATCTACAATAGAAGAAATCGCTCCTACATCTGCATTAATAGTATAATTCGCTTGTACATCTACATTCGTGAAAGAACTACCCGTGCTTACTTGTGTATCGAAGTATTGTGTTACTTGCAATCCTGGGCTAGCTCCCGTTTGCGCTACTGGTGTTACTTTTACACCTATGAATTTCCCATCGGCTGCACTAGGTATAACAGCACTTGCATTATTCCCTATGCCTGTTGCAAATTGTGTTTCATACAAACCGAAAATGTCATCAGCATACACAAAAACAATATCATGGTCGCCGGGTGAATCATTCTCATTGTCTTGATACGTAAAGCTTACCGTAATATCATTATCAACCAAATAAGTTGAATTAGCTGTAATGCCAGAAGCCGTAGGAGCTTGGTTTGTAGCAATGTAATTGATAAACAATGATTTCAAGCCGTCTGTGTCTACGTAGTAAGAATACCATATCGTTACAATACTGTTCGCCACAAAGCTATCGTTCAATATATCTACATTCGTAGTCGAACCATCTAACGTTATAGTAGGTTTAGAAGCTGCTTGATAGATAATGAAACCTGTTACCCCCGACTTAGCACTTGTTATATTGAAGTTTATAGCACTATCTGTAACTGGAGCTAACTTTGTGTTGTAGTTTCGATTGATAGTCAAATCAATATCCGTGCTATAGGTAGTCGCTGTCAAACTATCGGAACTAGCACCACCTCCTAAAGAAGTCCAACTCGAACCGTTGTAGAATTGAAACTCAGTCTCATCGGTATTGTAAATCAATAAAGAACTAGCTGGACTAGATATGTTATTTCTTTGTGTAGTCGTTAAGCGAGGTATCAACATACCTTTGCTAGTACTAGATAATTCCAATATAGCACTCGCATTAATACCAGATGTGCCTACTGCCAAACCTCCACTTGATACGGTTGCAGTCGTAACGTTATTGACCTGCCATCTATGCGTAGTACCTGTCGCTGCATTATACCTTAACCCATCTGAACTACCCCCTATATCATGCCCGCTACCTATTGCAGTTCCTAAATCAGTATTCGTGAACTTTATACCTACTTCAGATCCACTTGCTTTGTGAAGGTGTAGTGTATTTCTAGGTGTAGGAGGGTCATCTGTTAAGCCTATACTAACGTACTCATTAGTTGCATCGAAATACAATCCAGAGTCGCCAACTTGATAGTAACCATTGCTAGCTACGTGGGGTATTTGACCAGCTTTGCCACCTAAACCAAGTAGCTCACTCATCAGAATACGTGCATCCTTTTGACCTGCTCCTTTACTATCATCGGCTGCATATACATAGGTCGCAGCCGTAACCCATGTTCTAAGTTGAGCGTTTTTATCTAATATGTTTGACATCTATCTTTTCTTTATATCTATATTATCAAAGTTGCTGCATAATCTGCAAATAAGTTATCATCATCGGCTTGCACATCATAATTATAGTTAGTAGATGCTGTTAGAGCTACTGTAGATGTACTTTTAAATATACCTAATCGTTCACCCGTTACTACATTCTGCAATACAGAATCATTATCTAAAGTACAGGTAATAGGAGAGCCGTTAAAATAAAATGTGTATGCTCCTGAAAACTCGTCAATAGTAAACTCCGAACCTGCTTTAACTTTAAACCAAACAAAATAATCATCCGTTGCAGAAACGGCAAATGTACGCCTTACCCTATCTGTTGCATCAGGTAATCTTACCCCCGTTTCACCATCGCTTAATGTTTCGGTCGATATGTTTCCGTTTGTGTCATTTACTATAACAGTAGACGTTTCATATGCAGCCCTATTGAATGACCTGCCTGCTCTAAATGTGATTTCGCCATCTGTAAAGAAAACCTCATCTCCTAAAGTGCCATTGTCATCTACTGGCGTTACACCAACAACGATATAACTATCTATTTCACTTGTAGTTAGTACGTAACTGCTTGATGTAGCACCGCTTATTGCAGATAAACCTCCTAGCCTTGCATTAGTAGCTGTATACCATTGAAATTGAGTAGCACCTTCAGGTCGAACGCCACTATAACTATAGTTAACAGTTAATGTTCTGCCTACTAAGTAATCATAGTTAAAGCCACTTGTAATACTGTTTATAGTGGCTTGTGGGTCTTGTGATTGCTCTACAAACTCAAAGCATTCTCCACTTACAAACTCCCATGAGCTACCATCTAAAAATGTATTAGGGCACACCACGGTTGTTTGTAGAGCGTCCAACCTAGCCGAAAACTTCAAGCATCTAGGATTGTCCACATTCGATATGTCGGGAAATGCAGCTACCAATCTGTTGTAATCAATAACCGCTTCTAATAAAGCCGTATCCACATCTACTTTGATTATCTTAACACCCTCTTCATACGTAGCATTCACACCCTCCCACGGACTATCACTTTCTAAATCTGTTAATGTGTTACCGTAAATAATACGCCTTGTAGAACCGCTAGAACTATCATCATAATCGACTGCAAGCCATGCTATCATATTCTCTGCATTTGCTTGTAAATTGTCTAGATTGTCCTCTTCAAAAACAGCTTGCACGTACAAATCAGTATCTTTTACAATTCCGCTAACTGGATTGCTTATGATACCATTTCCATCTACTGTTAAATTATTCGCATCACCTAATAAGAATTGACTTCTTAGTGCTTGTGGCTCATTGGCTGTATTCTTAGTCGTGTCATAATCACCAAGGTTGAAAGCTGGACTCTCAAATGTTTTCGTGCCCGTTACTTGATAGGTTCTTATACTGAAGTTGCCTGTAAACACGCTACCACTCTCAATCTGTTTTGTTTGCTGGATATTTACATCTACGCGAAATACCAACGTACTAAAATCTGCCCAATCTTCTAAGATAGTAAATCCATACTCTATTTCGTAATTATCAACCGTGCTAGAAGTCGCTGTTTTAGTAACTTTGCGCTGTTTTCTTATGTTAGAATCGGGATAGTTTACATTTCTATCGTTATCATAGTTAAGTTCGCTATTTCGCACCGTAACGGCCTCTAACTCATCGCCTGTAGTAGTGTCTATTACATAAATCTTAACACTCGTAACGGTCGTTTCTGCACTATCGTTATTATCGAATGCAAACCGTGCATATAAGTCATCACCTACAAAAGAGCGTACATGGTCGTAAGCATCTCCAATCGCATCACTATCAAGGTAATTGAATACGATACTATCTAAAGTACCACCTGTAAAGGGTGTTTCTTCTATCGCACTCACATCAGCATTAGGTATCGGTTCACTCGCTTCTAATAAGACACTTTGCATCCTATCGAAATTAGTACCTTGACCGAACTTATCGATACTCACCCAAATGATGTATTGACCTTCTAAAGCAAACTTTTCTAAGAAGAAAGAAATAGCCAATCTTGAATAGTCTGGCGTGCCTAACGGTCGTGGGATAACAGCGTACGCCCTTGTGATATTATTGCCGTCTATTGTAGTAGGCAATACCACATCTTGAATAGTCAACCGTAACTTTTCATAGTTGATATTCTGTAGAAAGGTTTTGGTATTATCGAATAAAGAAGCATTAGGCACTTGTGCAATATGCAATGTTGCTATGTCATTTGCTGCAAGATTGCTGCCATTAGCACCTAATTTGATATTAGCTATATAGTTATTGCTCGCAATAGGGTTATAAGAAGTACTTGTGTTAGGGTTTACTAAACTTTCAAGCTCATAATCTTGCAAGCTACTGCAAAACACCTCGCCAAAGTTGCCGATACAACACAGTTTAAAGAAATTGGTAAGGTCTTGGAATCGAGTACTTTCAAAGATGTTATTACTGTTAAATTCATCAACAACATCCAATCGAAATATAAATCTAGTTAACAGATTCCTTAATCTCTGAAAACGGACACCATCACTCGATACAACGAAATCTTCAGGCAAGAAATCATAATACAACAGTTCAAAGCGAAGAGTATAGTTATTGTTTCCATTATCAATCAAACTCAACTCACCACGCTGCATGAGCTTGTCGTTTGTGTTCACACCAAACCCGCTTGTGTCAACCAAGTACTTTTGTATCTTTTCGGTTATGGTATCTCTAAAGCTTTCTTCTGTTAAATCGGGTTGACCTTGATAGAACTCGTCCTCTTCTTCTATGAAATTATAGTAAAATGCTACCTTACGATTAGTAAGCGCATCTAAAGTATTAAAGCCAATTTCAATAGCGATATTGTCACCATTGTTAAAATAAAAGTCATCTCTTAATGCTCCACCGCTTGTGCTAGTGCTATCTAGTTGAATCAAGCCTATAGAATTGATTACTATATTATCTTGTGCTTCACCTACACCGCCCCCAGTCGTACCGTCTGCATTTATTATCTCTACTATAGAAATCTTTGACCCGCTCCCATTATTAACACTCGCATTTAAGAAGTTAAGGTCAGCATCTTCACTTTTACCACGAATAGTAATGTATCCCGGTCTAGAGAAATCCCAAATAACCTCGTACAAAGAACTTGGCAAGCTATCTCTTAAGGATGCTGCTATGTAGGTTGATGGGTATTCAAATTGTGCGCTATTTTGTGTGGATTCTCGATAAGTGTATGGTCTACCTGCATAAGTCGAAGTACTCAAACAACTAAACGTTTGTGTAACGCTATTGACATTGAAGGCAAAGCTGTCTCCGGCTACTGTCTGCGAACCTATTCTTAATTGTATCTCTGGAAATGCCATTACGTTGTTATTTTCTCGTCCTCTGCAAGCTTTTCAGTCCTTACATTGAAACTTATATTTTGTTGCGTAATATACTGCTTTTTAATCCTATATTCAAGTGTGTACATTCCTGTAGACTCTCTATACTCTATTTTGGTAAAACAGCATAATTCATTGTTTTGTTGATTGATAAAGAACGGACTTTGAAATAATCGATTCATAGTTGCACTATCGCAAAACTGTTCTTCATCTCTACCAAATATAGATGTGAATTGATAGTTATTCGCTAAACTAAGTTGCCACTCTTCATAAATCTTATCTGTACTCAGTAAATCATAGCTACCCGTGCGCACCTTCTCATCTCTTAAATGAAATATCCTATCAGTATTCAACTCACCTTTCTCTAAAACCATATAACCGATACGCTCATTGAAGTTCACCTTATAGGTTGAGAATACATTAGCTATGTTATTGGCAAAATCCCATATACTATTGAATATACGTTCGGCTGCGGTTTCTTTTACTTTGCTTAAAGCTGGAATCATAGACATGCTCAATTCCTTACTTCTATTTAAATCCGTTTCATACAATGGTACACTAGAGCCTGTCTTGTCGGTTAGCAACATATCTGCATTTGTCACTTGCACGCTTGTATTGCTATCTCGATTGTCTATATCTTGTGTTATCTGCAAGCTTGTGATTAACTCATTTGTGTTTTCTTGCTTTTGACCAGTCTCGTAAATATCTTGAAGTTGAATAGTAGGCAATGATTGATTGAAAAAGAAATCTATCCTATCAAACCGCGCTTCTTTGGTTATGCTATTCACTACCAACTTAGCGCCTCCAAAACGATTAGACATGTCAGAAATGAATGCAGCAAACGTTTTATTAGGAACGGGATTATTGATAGGTGTACGTCTTAATTGCGCTCCTTTGTCCGTAGCTGGTAAGATGTTTAAATCACTCCATGTTGCACTTTCTAAAATAGAGCTTTTAAAGGTATATTCATTACCTAAAATATGCTTGATAGACTTTTCAAAAATCTTATTAACAGGCATACAGTAAAATGCTTTAGGCTTCTCGAATAACGCATCACTTATGCGTTTTGCCCACTCTACTGTTTGCTTTGTTACTTCAATAACAACAGCCGTGTACAAACCCGCTTGTACTGCACCTTTGATTGCATTTGCTATGAAAGAAACAGGATTAGCAGCATCTGTTAAACTCCCTACAATATCTTGGAATATAGTCTTACCAAGTTCTATTAAATCCTTCCAAATATAAAAAATAAGCAACCCCTCAAAAGCCAAATCAGCCGCTAACCTAGCATCTGGCACATCTTGCAATATATGCCTTATGATTTGCCTATCAGTATCTAAACGTTCGTTAAAAGGTATTAAATCATTATTATATAGCTTTCTTAAAGGTAAGTTACCTGCTAGCGTGCTTAAGTCTTGCACTTTGCTAACAATGGGCATCCGTATTATCTGATTTCTTTCATCAAGACTATAACCGCGCGTAGGGTCAAAGCTCATGTATAAATCGTTGATTTTTATATCAAGGCTTGTGAACTCAATCGTAACGGGTATTCGCCTTTGTATGCCATAGGTAGGAATCCACGTATCAACAATATACTTATACATGTTGATATTATAGGGCTGTACGGCTTGAAATTCAGCTACCCACCCATTAAGACTTTCATTATAACCGATTTGAGCAAAAGGTGAATCAAGATTGAATAACCCCGAATAGTCCATCGTAAGCACGAAGCTATTACTCGATTCTCGTGTTAATACCGCTTCTATATTGCCCGTTGTTATTTTGATGTTCATCTTAAATAATACCTTTTAATCTTATTCAGTTCTTTCTCAACGCGTACCAATTGCCCTTCTACAGATTGCCAACTCACATTAACAATAGGCTGTTTGTTCCCACTTTGGTAACTTTTGCCTTTTTGCTTTGGTTGTGGCTTTTTAGCTATAGCCATTTGCATACCTGCCACATCGTGCATATCTTTTATCAAGCCTTTTCTAATACCCTCAAACATCGGTTTGAATCGTGTCGTTTCTTCAGTAGTCATTACCGATTCTCCAGGCATAAGTAAAGACGGGATACTATCAACACCTTTGATACCTCCTTGTAAGTCGATTACCCCGTCTTTAAACCTTTGTATTCCACTTAAGCCGCCAAATACATTAGACAAAGCACTATCACCTTGCCCAGCCGCTTGCAATCCGATATCACCTAAAGCAGCAATTAGCCTTACTAAACTCGCTAATTTAGGACTAGTTTGACCTAAATACCCCAATAAGGCTTCATACCTTTGTTGTTCGGCTTCTTTGGCTTTTTTTTCTAACTCTACTTGTTTTTCTTTTTCTTTGGTTTCTTTCTCTAAAGTGTCGTTGACTACTAACCCTAATTCAATCTGTTCTTTGGTAATATCAACTAACCCTTTTGATTCTACACTAACATCTTTGATTACCTCCGCTTGCTTTTCAGTTACTTCTACATTAGTAGTTATTACTTTATTGACCTCTTCAACCTCTTCTTTGTAGTTGCGTATCGCTTTAGTAGCTATATCTACTTGCTTTTCAAGTGTGTCTATCTTTTGTTGGAACTCTACACTTTTATCTATCTCTTCATCACTTATTAACGTTCCACCTGTTTCTTCTTCAAATTGCTCATAGGCGCGCTGCACTTGCCTTAAGTCATCTTTAGTGATAGCTAATAAGGTTTGCAATTGCTCTTTTGTTTGCTTTTGCAAGCTTTCAGTAAACTTAGCGATATTCTTTTCTTGTATACTTAATTGCTGTTCTTGTATAGTGTCGAACGACTCTAAGATAGTATTGCTTACTTGCAATATCTTTAACAATATCTCATCGTATAAAACAGATATACTGTCTCCTATTTGCTTGAATTGACCACTAAATTTTACTAACTCTTCATTTATTTTAGTTTGTCGCTCTAATTGGTTTTGTTGCCTTATTGCAAGCTCATCAAGTTCTTTATTACTGCCATTCAAAGCACTATTAAGGCCTTCATACACCTTAAGCAATCCACCTGCATCTTCCGTGGGGCCTCCGCCCAAATCAGCAGTTAATGTTGCTAGTTGTTTGGTATTCAACCCCGCATCTTCCGCTGCCTTGCCAATATCTAGAAATATATCTATAATAGGTTCTGTACCACTCTCTACACGTCTTACTATGTCATTAGTGAATGCTTGACCGAAAGCGCCCGTTAATGCATCTTGTGTTGCTTGTGGGAGTTCTGAAAGCCTTAGATTGATTTCTTTAACACTATCCAATAACTTATCACCAAAGAACTCGCCTTGCCTTGATGCTTCGCCAACCAACTTCGTGTATTGCTCTAAAGTGATACCTGCATTGCGCAATTGGATAGGATACTCACGCGTAAGCTCAATTAATGCTTCTTGTTGTGTGCCCGCTAAACTAAGCTGCTCGTTAAAAGCTGTGAAAGCTTCGCTAAACGTAATATCGTACTGTCTCGATAACGTAGCGACACTATTTAATATTTCTTGTGTGGATAGGTTATAGGTCTTAGAAGCTGCTAAAATAGAAGCAGTCGCACTATCTAAAGCTGCCCCCTGTAATTGGCTTATGCTTTGT
>SPKZ01009836.1_pt1 | contig 22388 bp, 14 predicted proteins | sample 2456571 | NCBI WGS metagenome assembly SPKZ01 (sample SAMN11192286, study PRJNA482655) | marine metagenome | biome: ENVO:00000447; feature: ENVO:00000244|ENVO:00000211|ENVO:00000569|ENVO:00002023; material: ENVO:00002151; isolation source: ocean water from marine abyssalpelagic zone ... | reverse complement strand
CCGTGTAGATCGACGGAAAGTACTGGTGAACGATGCGATTCACGTCATGCCAGGCCACCACCAAATACTTTCGCCCGGCGTATTCCCTCTGCCAGTAGCTCAGCAGGTAGTTCTCCTCGCTATAGGTCCCATGCAAGTGCCGTAACTCGGAGGGGTCTTTGCCGCCCAACTTCAGATCTGGGTACAACTCGTACAAGATCAAGCGTCGAAAGGCATCGTCGTCCGGACCGGGGCTGCGTGAGATGTGCGCCACGACTTCCCGCAGGGGAGAGCTCAGATCCAGCACCAGCACCGCCCGAACAGTGGGAGTGGACTGGGTAGCTACCCGCAGCCAATCCTCGCGCAAGGTGTGCAATCTCTCGACCCTGACTTCTGCGGAAAGGGCGTTGTCTTGTTCGATAATGAACTGATCCAGACGATCGGCCTTTTCGTTGGCCAAGGACAGGGCCGCTTCCACCACCGACTGCTCGCGCAATCGTTGCAGCTGAAAGCTCGTGCGCAAGCTGCCGCCGGTGATCACCAGAACCGCAACAATCACCGCTGACAGCAGCAAGAATGTGCGCGGCTCTTTCTCGCTATCCGCCATAAGCCCTTCGGCGCTCAGGGGGATAGGGGCATCAAGGTCTCGGCCTCCAACACGATGGGCCGATCCGCCACAAATTCCGAAAACTGCTCGCAGATGTAGTCGAGCGAATTCGCTTCGCTCTCGTAGTAGCCACCCCCGCCGATCGGATTCGCGAGCTCAATGATACCGAGGTAACGGCCCCCTTGCTGGACTGGTCCGCAGAGCACCGATTCGATCTTGCAGTCGACTCGCTTCCAGCGCGGTACAGCGAAGCGTGGGTCGCCGTTAACCTGGCTGATCCGTACGGACCGCATCCGTCGCAGGGCCTCAACGAACAGCGGTTCCTTGTCACTGGTGCGCTCGAGCACCAGCTCTTGGGCCCCTGCGCCGCGGGCTCGCACCACTACGAATTTTTGGATGTCGATATCGAAGACGTGCACGATCGCCGCCTCGCTAGGAATCGAATCCCAAATGATGTCCAGAACAAACTCAGCGCCAGCAGCAATGTCCGGACGGAAGTGCAGGTCGTGCATGGCTTCGAACAGTTCGCCGATTCGGTCGTGATTTTCCGGGGGACGAACCCGTTCCGTATCCGGTTTGCTCGGCGCCAGAGTCACCGCCTCTGAGGGTGCAGAGTTCGGACGATGGATCGCTCCTTTGGGAACCGTCAGCATCAGCGGCGCGGGCTCTACGAACTCCGCATGCTGACTGCTGCCATTGATGCGTTTCGCGGCCACTGATTTGGCTGGAGGCGCACTCCGTCTGTCAGCATCCGCCACCACAGCGGAGCTCTCCGCCATGGCGGCTGCCGCATCGAGATTTGCAGGTGCGGTGCCAGCAGAGCTCGCGTTCTGCTCAGCCTGCTGCTTCGCTTCCGCCTGCTGCTGCTCAGCCTTCGCTTGAGCCGCGACCTGTTCGGCATGCGCGTGAGCTTCGAGGTTCGCCTTCTCTACGGCGGCTTCCCCTTCGATTCTGGCCTTTTCAGTCGCAGCCTTGTCGGCCGCTTCCGCTGCGGCTTGCTCGGCGGCGAGCTTTTCTGCCGCGAGTTTACGCACGTCGGGTCCCGCAGCCGGTACCGAAGCGGGGCGGACCGAAGGCACCATGCTCTTCGCTACCTTCACTACGGGATCGCCGCGCCAATCCTTCCACGAAAGAGTCGCAACGGGCGCGCGCTTCGGCTTCGTGCTGAAGACGTGGTCAAACAATGCTATCTGAACAAACTTACCATCGGGACGACCCTCTAGCTCCGGCTGCGCATCCGCCAGATAGGAGCGAAGCAACGTTTCCAGCTCTTCTGGGGTCTTGCCCCGCCCGCTCACCGCATAAGCAAACTCCCGATAACAAATCGGTGTGCTTTCGGTAGGCTCTTCGCTTCGAGACGTGAGCAACATGCCGCCGGTGCTGGGAGGCGGTCGCCCCGACACAGCCCCCGCCCGAGGAATGCTAGAGATCGCCGATGGGACCGACGACGCCGGTGGTGGGGCTTCCGGCTCAGCCGCCCCCTCCGTCACCTCCTCGGTCGTCGGCGACATGCTGTAGCGAAGCCGCATTAACGGATCGATCGCTCGGCAGCCGTTATCCAACAGCTCAACAGTGAATCGCGCGATCGAGCCTTTTTCCCCCCTAAGGCTCCGCGCTTGCTCGAGGGCAGGACGCCACTGAGCAGCATCGACGACGTACTTCGTCATCATGCTTTCCGAGCCAATAGGGCAAACTTCGACGGACCAGCGCATGGATATAAGGGGGCTTTTAGGGAGTGGAAGGATAATCGCCCCCGCCAGCCCAGAGCGGGCTCTTGACGGGAAATCGGGACGAATAATGAGGAGAAGGGCTTCCAGACTTAGCAGAATTCGGCCTCCGGGCTTGGCTTTTTGACCCGGCCAAACGTAGTAGTGCTCTCTGGTCCAGGTAATTACAGGTACTTACACAGTTTCAACGGCTACTTCCCGCTCGAAACGAATGGCCGGACCCCTGGCCGTATGGGGGCTCGCGCCGTCAAACGCTAGCCTCGTAGCGCGGTCGCTCTAGTGCCTTCACGGACGATCCGGGGTAACTCCGGGCCGGTGACCACATCGTCGGAACCTGGGAACAGCGCTCAATCGCCGGGCTCCGATCGCTGGCGGAGGCTGGAGCCCAAGGTTTACGCCTTCCTAGCGGGAGCGCTGACCCTGTGGATCGCTCACCTGTTCGTCTCCTCGCTGAAGTTACAGCTCGCCTACGCGGATGCCCGCTGGGGTCCGGGTGTGCCCCCGCTCCAGTGGTCAGCCCCGCTAGACGACGTCTTCATCCATTTCGATTTCGCCCGCTCCATCGCCTTCGGAGCGCCCTTCGAATGGATCCCGGGCAACGGATACTCAAGCGGCGGCACCAGTTTGCTGTACCCATTCGTGTTGGCTGCGGGTTACCTGGCTGGCTTCGTGGACGAACGTCTGATGCTGTGGGCCACCATGGTGGGAGCCACCTGCGTCTTTGCCTGTCTGCTGGGCTCCCGCGTGCTCTTTCATCGGCTGCCGATTTGGACCAGCTACCTCGCGCCTCTCTTTCTGTTGTCCGTGGGAGCTCTGGACTGGACTCTATTTAGCGGGATGGAGGTCGCGTTCTTCCTCGCCGTCTGGGCTCTGAACCTGACGGCCTGGCACCGGCTCACCACGACTCTCGAAACCCATCCCGAGCAAAGTCCCTTGCTCAACGCCACTATACTGGGCCTCGCGGGCGCAATCATGATCGCCACGCGGCCGGAAGCCGCCGTAATCGTGGCCGTGTTCGGCTTGTGGGGCGCCGTGAAAATCGCTCGTCACCAAGGCATGCGCCCGGCCCTAGCTAGTGTGCTGCTGGCAGGCGTGCCCGGGGCTCTTGTGCTCGTCGGACACGCCCTGGCCAATCACCACTTCACCGGCGAAAGCTCGGCAGCAGGCGCCCTGGCGAAACTTGAGCTGCATCACCCCTATCTCAGCCGTACGGATGTGTGGAACGCTTGGAAACACTTCAGCCTCTACCAAATCTTCCGCATCACTGATTACCATCTAACCGACATGCCCCGTCCCGGCGGCGTGAACATCAGTGTCGGTTGGTTGATGTGGGCGCCCGCCTTCGGCGCGCTGTTTTCTTCTCGAACTCGCAGACCCGCCATCATTCTTTGGCTCAGCGCGTTGTTATGGATCGCCGTGACGGCGCTCAACGGGCAAGTACGCTGGCAAAACGAGCGCTACACCATGCCTGCCGTCGCCTGGCTGCTGTTGTGCAGCGCCTTGGGTACGGGCAGCCTGCTGAGCTGGGCCTATGAAAGCGTGCGGGCAGAGACCGGACGGCGACGCCTCGGCGCTGTATTTGCCGCTACTGCCGTCGTCGGCGGGCTCGGTTTCTGGCTGCTACATCAAGCCCCCAAATTCCAAGGCCAGATGTGGTTCTACGGCCGTGCCTCTCGCAACATCCGCGACCAACACATGATGGCAGCCCGGCACCTGCGCTCTCTCACACCCAAACCACGCCGGGTGTTGCTCGGAGACGCGGGAGCCATCCCCTACGTGAGCTACCTGCCGGCCCTCGATATCATCGGTCTCGGCGGCTACCATGATTTGCCCTTCGCCCGAGCCACGCGGCTGGGCGTTCCGGGAGCCGTCGAACTGATTCAGCGTATGGGTCCCCGAGAACGACCGGACGTAATGGCGCTCTACCCGAGTTGGTGGGGCACACTTCCGCTCTGGTTCGGCAGTCGCATGTTCGGCGTCGACGTACGCGGGAACGTCATCTGCGGCGGTGCCACCAAAGTGGTGTACCAGACCGATTGGCGGGCCTTAGACCGCGGCTTGGTTCCGAGCGAACTGACCGATGCCGAAGAGCTCCGAGATGAACTCGACTTTGCAGATCTCCTCAGTGAGAAAGCGCACCATACAACGTTCGGAAAGTACCCCTCTCACCTGAACATGAAGATTCTTCGAGTGTCTCCCACTGCCCGCGAAGAGATCTGGGACGGAGGCAGGAGCACGCTCGCCGGAGACGGCGCGAGCTTCCAACTAGGCGGAGTACAGGCCGGTCGGGACGCGAAAATCTGGCTGCGTATCGCCCCCAGTCAAGCCGGTAAGTTGGAGCTACGAAGGGCGGGGGCAGACGCAATGGTTCGCGAGTTCCCCGCGGGCGATCAGTGGCGGGAGCTTTCTTTCGTCATCCCCCAAGCTCAACTGGAGAGCCTAAGTCAGGTCTCGATCGTTCCGATCAAGCGCAGCTTGGTCCTCTACCACCTCTGGCTGACCCAAGAAAAATGAGCGGCTACGGGAGCCTGGGTGTTCCCTCGGATCCTGCCAGCTGGCTCGCCCTGGTCAGCGCTATCATCGCCGCCGCCGCTGCCGCCTTCGCCTACCGAAGCCAGTGCAAGCTGTCGCCGACGGCTTGGGGCTCCGAGCGCAGCCGGCTCGCCGTGCTCGCCATCGCAGCGGCCCTGGGTTCCACAGCGTACATCGCCTACTACCTGCGCGGCGGTCCTCGCATCATCGACGCCACCAGCTACGCCCTTCAAGCGCGTGCCTTCGCTAGCGGTAGCTTCAGCGTCCCGACGGAATTTCCTCTCTCTTCCTTTCAGGGTCGATTCTTGCTGTCGGGGGCCGACCTCTCCAGCGGCTATGTCCTATTCCCGCCCGGGTACGCGGCCTTGTTGGCGGTCCCGAGCTACTTCGGCTCGCCCCTGGTGCTCGGGCCATGCTTGGCCGCGACCCTGGTGGTCGTGACCTACTACCTCGGGCGCGCGCTCTTCGACGACCCTCGCGTCGCGTGGACCGCGGCCACGCTGAGCGTGCTGTCCGTCGCCCTTCGCTATCACACGGCCGACACCATGGCCCATGGGCTCTGCGCGCTTCTGCTCGCGAGCTGTTGTTGGGCGGTCGTAAAGCGGCGTCCCCTGCTCTGCGGCTTCGCCTTGGGCTGCTTGATCGCCACCCGACCGTTAAGCGGAATGGTTGGCATACTCCTGATGATCGTCGCCAGCTCGCAGCTGGGCGCAGGACTCTGGCGCCGACCGCGCTTCGCCAGCCTGGTGATGCTCGGCTCCCTCCCCGGCCTGCTGCTGCTGCTCGCCTATCATTGGGCGGCTACCGGCGATCCGGGTCAGGCTCCTCAACTGAGCTACTACGCCCTCGCCGACTCCCCGCAATCGTGTTTCGGGTACGGCACCGGGCACGGCTGCCTCGGCGAACACGGGGACTTCATTCAACGATTTCAAGCCAACGGTTTTCACTTCCGTGAGATGGTCAGCGGTACCTGGCGCCGACTGTTCTTGCATCTTCGAGATGCCGCCAACCTTGAGCTGCTCGGGGTCGGAGCGTGGCTCGCCATGATCATCGGCGCGCGTTCCCCAGGCGTGCGAGTCGCTGCAACCGCCCTCGGAGCGTTGGTGCTGGCCTACGCCCCCTTTTATTTCGACGGCAACCTTCCGGGGGCGGGAGCACGCTTTTTCATGGACGCCGTCGTGTTCGAACAGCTGTTGATCGCCTGGCTCCTTCGGCAATGGCGCTTCGAACTCTGGTTACCCGCCGCCTGCCTCTTTGGTTTTGCGCTGCACACCCGATTCGATCACGAAGCGCTGCGGGACATGGACGGCGGCGCGCCGATGTTCCGACCCGGGGCTGTGGCGGACATCCCGAATGGCTTGGTATTTATCGCCTCCGACCACGGTTTCAACTTGGCTCACGGCTCCACAGGCATGGGCCCCCATCGCCAATTGCTCTTCGCTCGGTACCGCGGCGATGCGTCGGATCGTTTGCTCTGGCAACAGCAGGGCGAACCACCCAGCTATCGTTACGAATTTTTGCCCTGGCCCGATGCGCCACGGCTGATTGCTTTTGTCCCGCCAGCGTTGTCGATCCTCGAGGCGGAGTTTCAATGGCCGGTCCTGGCTGTTCGCGGCGCAAGTGTTCGCCGAATCCCTCGTCCCCATGCCTGCGTCTCGCGGGGCGCGTTACAAATTGATAGCGACCAGCAGGAGCTCAGCGTGACCCTGAGTGTGCCGAGCGTGGCTTCCGAGCGGCTCGTCGTCGCGCTGCATTGGTGGTCAGCGAAACCGGAACCACTCGACCTAAGTTTCGGCGGAGATCGACAGCGGCTCCGATGGGACAACGTCGGAGAGTGCGGGACGTCAGTGCACGCCGTTGCTGTCCAGGCCGGGAACAACCTTACCGAGCTGAAGCTGCACAGGACATCCTCGGGCTTTTCGGACATCGCGCTCGACTACATCGATCTTCGACCCGGACACATTTCGGACCAACGGCCGGTACTCCCAGGCCCCGAGCAGCCGCCAACGGAAACGAGGGGCCTGCCTGGGCGATTCCAGCAGCCCGCCCAACAGAAATGAATACTGATCTCCAGGGCTTATGTAGGCAACAGCCCCGCCGACCCGCTCTAAGCCATAAATCCCGGGAAAACGCGCTGTTGATAGCCGTGGAGCGACCATCAGAGCCATGCGCCGGGGGCGAACAACCCGCCGAGACTGAATCTTCAGCCGAAAATTCCAACGAAAAATTGCTCTTTTCTCCTTTCACTTTCTGGAAATGGCGAGGATAATTACAGAGTTAGGCAATAGTTGCCTGACGAATGGAGGGCGGCGGGTGACCAAAAGCGAGCTGATCGATGTGATTGCGGCACGGGCCGGTCTCACTAAGGCTAGGGCCGAAATGGTGGTCAACTGCGTGTTCGACACCATGACCGACGCCCTGCGCGGCAGCGAGGGCATCGAAGTCCGCGGATTTGGTAGCTTTACCGTCCGTCCGTACAAGCCTTACGCCGGTCGAAACCCCCGGACTGGTCAGCCAGTTACAGTTCCGGCCAAGCGGCTTCCGTTCTTCAAGGTTGGCAAAGAACTCAAAGAGCTTGTCAACAACAGTCGTCACCGTGCAATCACTGGCGGCGATGACGACGACGACGACGACGACGAGCTCGACGCGCCCTGAAGACCCGTCGCTCCCTGGGTCCCTTAGCCCGCTCGGCACAACTGCTCTAGTTGGTTCTGAGCGGCGTCCACACGCGCGCTGCTGCCTGCAGGCGGTGTCCGGGACCGCGCCGTCGAAGTTCAGTCATCGGCGTCAAACTTCTCTCCCGTGGTGATTTCATGAACGCCGGCGATCAACTCGAAATCCTCCTGCGTGGCTGCGTAGATGTACACGATCAAGACGACCTCCTCCGACGCCTGGAGACCGGCAAACCGCTAAAAATCAAAGCCGGCTTCGATCCCACACGCCCGGATCTCCACCTCGGCCATACGGTGCTGATGCAGAAGATGCGTCAGTTCCAGGAGCTGGGGCACGAGGTACAATTTCTCATCGGCGATTTCACGGCGATGGTCGGCGACCCCACGGGAAGAAACGATTTGCGTCCTCGGCTCACGCGCCCCGAGGTGCTCGCCGCAGCCGCTACCTACACCGAGCAAGCGTTCAAAATCCTCGATCGGGACGCCACCACGGTTGTCTACAATAGCGAATGGCTCGACAAGATGCCGCTCTCCGAGATGATCGAGCTGGCAGCGAAACGCACCGTCGCGCGTACTCTGGAGCGCCGAGATTTTATGGAACGTTTCGAGTCGCATCGGGACATCTACATTCATGAGCTCCTGTACCCGCTACTGCAGGGATACGATTCGGTCGCCCTGGAGTCCGATGTCGAACTGGGCGGCACCGATCAGCTATTCAATCTGATGGTGGGCCGAGATCTCATGACTCGCTACGGAAAGACGCCGCAGATCGTCATGACGGTCCCGATCCTCGAAGGCATCGACGCCAAGATGGTCGACAGCGTCGTCGTCGGCAAGAAGATGAGCAAGAGCGCCGACAACTACGTCGGGCTGAACGACGCGCCCGTCGAGATGTATCGCAAGTGCATGCAAATCGGCGATGACATCATCTGGCGATTCTTCGACTTGCTGAGCGACAAATCGGCGAGCGAGCTCTCCACGCTCAAGAAGGAGAGCCGGCCGCTCCAAGCGAAAGCCAGTTTCGCCAACGAGATGGTGACTCGTTTCCACGACGCCGAAGCTGCCGCGGCTGCGAAAAAAACCTTCGACAGTACGTACATGGGAACGGGCATTCCGGACGATGTCCCCGAAATCGATGTCCCGACCGAAGGCGAGCACCTTCTACTCGCCAAAGCGCTCGCAGCGGCCAAGCTCGCGTCCTCGGGGAGCGAAGGGCGGCGTTTGATTACCCAAGGGGGCGTATCCGTCAACGAAGAGCGCGTTCGAGACAGGCAACACCAACTCGACCGAGGCTCCCGCTACCTAGTCCGAGTGGGTTCCAAGAAACGCCGCTTCGCGTACATTCGCGTCACCTAAGGTGACGGCGCAGGCCCAGTACAGACGATACCAGCCTGCCCAGTCTGCCATGCCCAGTCCGCCTCCCTTCGACGATGCCACGCCACCGCGTCGCCGAGTCCCCCGGCATTGGGCGCTCGTCGCGCAGCTCCTGGCGCTGCTCCTGGTCTCCGCTTGCGGTCCGAAGCCCCACCCGCAAGCCCAGCCGACAGCTCCCGAGGCCCTCCACCAAGGCCCGCTAGCGGACTACATTCAAGCTGCCAGCCTGCGTTGGCTGCTTCTGGCCAAACCCAAACAGATCGCGTCTCAGCCAACACTCAAGGACGCTCTCGCGCTCCTACTCCCGAGACCCCGGCTCGACCTATTCGCCCAGGAGAGCGGCGTAGACTTGCGCCGGCTCCGAGCCGGCGCGATCGCGAATTATCCGCTTGGCACTCTCTACCTCAGCCGGCTGTCAGGCAATGGTGTTCGGGTCGAAAAGGCCTTCCTACAGAGACTGCTGAGTGGCAAACGGAGCCGGCACCCGGTGCCCAATCTCCGCGCCCATACCGGCATCATCGGGAACACCCCGCAGACGCTGCTAATCGCCGAAGATCGCTTCAGCGCCATCGCAGTCGGCGATCCAACTCTCGCTAACACGGCGGAGCTATTTGCTCGCCGCCGTCTCAAGCGAGCCTCGCCCATATCCCGCACCGAAGACTTCCGGGCCTTCGCCCGTGATTTCTCCGAAGCCGACTGTGCATTCTTCGCACCTGGACCGTTTACCGGCGAGTGGGTGGCCGGCGCCGGCGGTCTGCTCGGCGCGGCCACCGCGGTTGTCGCATCGCTTCGGGTGGAAGGCACTCAGCTCCGTCTGACCATCGCAATGAGCGGTGACTGGGACCCCGCCGCGGATATCCCAACGCTCGAGCGCAGTTGGGAAGCCTTGCGCGCGAGCTCTCTCGGCCACTTGCTCGCACTGCGTCATCCAGCAGTCCCAGCAGAAGTGAACTCAAGCCGTGAGCGCCTTGAGTTGACGGTGCTTCTGCACCCCAACGCGATGGCCCAGGGACTGCGCGCAGCGGTCGCAGCAGATGTCTGGGAAATCATGAAATCGTCTAATTGGGACAAAAGCACCGACATATCGCACCCTACGAAACCCCTATAGCTGCTGACATTTCCACCACCTACTCTCGAAACTAAAGCGGCGGCCAATTGCTCAGGAGGTGCCGGCAGTGCTACACCAGATGATATTGGGGAGTCATGCTCCTCACTCATGAAAGGGGAACAATGTTCAAGGTAGGGGATCTGTCGGTGCATCCGAAACACGGGGTTGGCGAAATCGTCGGAGTGGAGGAGAAAGACCTGGGAGGAACCAAGACCGAGTTTTACGTGATGAATATTCTCGGTAGCGGGCTGAAGGTCATGGTCCCCCTCAGCGCTGCAGACCGCGTCGGCCTGCGCCCAGTCATGCAACAAGACGAAGCCTGTAGCATCTTTGACATTCTCAAGACTCCAGCGGTCGCGGTCAGCGAGCAACCCTGGAACAGGCGCTTTCGTGCCTACACCAACATGCTGCAAAGCGGACTCCCGTCGGAGATCGCGAAGGTACTGAGAGATATGTACCGACTCAAATTCGCCAAGGCGCTCTCCTTCGGGGAGCGAAGGCTCCTGGAGCAGGCCCGTACCCTGCTCGTGCAGGAACTCGCACTTGCCAAACAGGTACAGCCCGACACCATCGAGGGCGAAATTCAACAAATCCTGTCAGCCTAGTCGCGCGCGCCAGCGCTGCACGCCGCGCTGGCTGGGCACCGCTTGGCTTTATACCAGATTGGGGTATCGCGACACGCGGTGTGGCCGTTGATCCCGTTGATGAATCACCCAGCCCTACTCCTAGGCAACTTCCGACGTGACGAGCGAGTAGCGCTGTCGGTTGCTGCTAGCCAAGCCACCCTCGATCTCTGCATCGTCGAAACCCTAAAAGAAGCCTCCGACTGGATGCAGCGCAACGAACCAGCGGTGCTGCTGGTGGAGGACTCGGCCAAGTCGGCCGAGGGCCTGTGTCTCGAAGCCAGATCCCACGCACGGCACGCAACCGTGCCCATCATGGCTCTCGCCCGGGACTTGGACGATCTGAGCTTCGCGGAAGCCTTCAGTTGGGGCGGCGACGACGTCGTTAAACTTTCCGAAATGCGCGCACTGCTTGCCCGCCTCCGCGCTCTGCCCGCCAGACAGTCATCTCGTATGAGCGCGGCCGGCCGGGGCTTCGCACTGGTGGCGGATGGAGACCGAACCCGTCGAGTAGTACTGGCTCGAGTTCTTCAAAACGCCGGCTACGAAATCATGTTCGCCGTGACACCGGACGATACCGTGAAATTTTCTCAAGATGAGAAGGTGAAGGTAGTCGTGGTGAGCGCCGAACTACATGATACGCCAGCCGAATCAGTCAGGCGAGGCCAAGAAGGCGGTAGCCAAGCGATATGGATCATCACAGCCGCGCCGCGTAAGATTTCTGAACACCGCGAAGCCCTCAGTAATCTTGAAAAAGCCGCCGTTACCGACGGCTTTGCTCCGCCAGAGAATGTCGTCTTCCTCGCTAACGAGCTGATGCGCGGCAGCAGCACTGACAATCGCGCCTCGCGCCGGCTCCTCTTTGGAACTCAAGTCATGTTCCGAAATGCAGGCAGTGACCGAGACGACGTCGGATACACCTACAACCTCAGCGAAGGCGGCCTCTACGTGCGGACGCTGGCCCCACCCCAAGAGGACAAGGTCTGGTTGGAACTCACCCCTCCCCGATCGGACCGCCGCGTGCGCGTGGAAGGCGAAGTGGTCTGGCGACGTGCGTTCGGGCCCGGGATAGGCGCGACCGTTCCGCCTGGATTTGGCGTGCGAATCAGCGACGGCTGCGCCGCCGATCTGGATCTGTGGAAGGACCGCTATCAATGTTTCGCTGAGGTCCTGGGCCTCGCAGCCTAAGAACAGGACGAGCCGGCTCGTACACTGGACTGGCCGAGGACCAGGCGCCTCCCCACCCGCGATTGGCGTCCTGTCGGCGGGCTCTGCTAAGCTCCCCCCGGTGAAGATCTATACAAAAACGGGGGATGACGGCACTACCGGGCTCTTCGGTGGTTCCCGCGTCCGCAAAGATGATCTGCGTGTCGAGGCCTACGGCACGGTGGATGAACTGGACGCCGTGGTCGGCGTCGCAGCTGCCAGCCAACCCCCGAAATCCATCACAGCTCAGCTCGTCACGATTCAGGGCGATCTGTTTGTGATCGGCGCCGAGTTGGCCTGCACGCCTGGCAAGGAAGACAAACTTCGGGTCAGCCCCATCGGCACCGTGGAAATTGAACGACTGGAGGGCTGGATCGACGAATCCGAGGCAGAACTACCAGCTTTAAAATCCTTCGTTCTTCCGGGTGGCACTCCCGCCAGCGCCGCCCTGCATCATGGTCGAACGGTCTGTCGCCGAGCCGAACGATGCGTCCTCCGCCTGAGTGCCGAGTCGCCGGTGCGAGGCAACATCCTGATGTATCTCAACCGCCTCAGCGATCTGTTGTTCAGCTTCGCCCGTTTGGCAAATCACACGGCTGGCGTAAATGATATCCCTTGGCCACCGCAATCCCCATGACCGAAGTTCATCCCGCCCGGACAACTGACGGACAGCCACCCCGATACCGGAACCGATCATGATTCTGGAATCTGGTTCTCGCATCGGCGGTCGCTACCGAATCATCAGACTGATCGGCGAAGGCGGCATGGGCACGGTCTACGAAGCCGAACACGAAATCCTCAAGACTCGCGTCGCACTGAAGTTCCTGCTTGAGGAACTCAGCCGCCAGCCGGGATTGGTAGAACGGTTCCTGACTGAAGCCCGAGTTTCAGCGACAATCAAGAACCCCCACGTCGCACAAGTAACAGACGTCGATACCACAGACGATGGCTCCGCCTATTTGGTCATGGAGTTGCTGGTGGGCGAATCGCTGCAAGCCATACTGGATATCTCCGGAAAGCTTGAGCTGGCTCTCGCCATCGACATCACGGTTCAGATGCTGGCCGGATTGAGTGCGGCCCACCAGAACGGAATCGTTCATCGGGATATGAAGCCAGACAACGTGTTCGTCCTACCCAGTGGCGATGGCGTGAGCGTCAAACTATTCGACTTTGGTATCGCCAAGGTTCGCGACTCAGAAGAGTACAAGCGCTTCAAGACTCGACCGGGCACAGTGATGGGCACGCCGGAATATATGGCACCCGAGCAGGCTTATTCTGCCGACCAAGCGGATGCCCGGGCAGACCTCTTCAGTACAGCAGCTATCTTGTACGAAATGCTCTGCGGGGAGCTTCCCGCTCGCGGAGCCAATCCCCAAGCTATTGCCCAGCAGTTCATCCGCGATTCCATCGTCCCGCTTCATCAGCGGGCGCCTCACGTGAGCACTGAGCTGAGTGCGTTGGTGCATCGGGGGCTGAGCGCCGATCCTAAGCTCCGACCCCCATCCGCCGAAGCTTTTATGGCCGAGCTGCTGCCCCACGCGCGTTCACTAGGCCGGGCAGCGTGCTCAATCAGTCAGGGTGCAGTGGCAGTCTCTGCGGATCAAACCGGCGCGATGGCCATGGCAAGCTGGCAAGAAGCGGCGGCTCCTGGCGGGCCCGCCCCTGGAGTAGCAAAAACCGTCGCTCCCGTAGACGACGCAGCGCCGGTGCTGTCCCCGGCAACCGCGACACGACCGACTCACTCCGGCGCTTCACCCACCGCCGGAGTACCCACTGCCGCATTGCCCGCCGTCACTGCATCCCCTCCCCAGAAAACCTGCGACGACTCGAAGTCGAGCCGAGGGCGCTGGGTTTGGCTATTGCTCGCCGGCGTACTCACGGCCGGCGCCGGCCTCGTCGCCCAACAAATGCAGCCTCATCATGTTCCGCCGCCACTCCCCACCCCCGGCAAACACTTGGCCGAAATCGAACGCCAAGCCGCGGCTCAAGTGGCACTACCACTTCGCCCAGTGAAAGCTTCCGATCGGAAACGAACAAAAAAACAACGACCCCACTCCCATAGCGGGTCGAAGCGCGCACCGTCCACCTCGCACCAAGCTCGCACAGGTCCCGTATTGGCACTGCCCAGCGCCCTGCCGGTCATCCCCGGACTACCCACAGTGTTCCCCCAAACAATGCCGCCACTTCCCAGTTCCTTGGGGCCATTGATTCCACCTGGGATGCCCGGCTCGACTCCCCTCGGAACTCAACCGTAGATCTACAAACCTGCCATCCCTCGGCGAGAGTCGCTCCGGCAACAGCGTCTGCCATCCACGATAGCGCATAGCGTCAGTCGTGACTCACACAAATTCGCTCAATCGGAGTATACCTGCGTGATGGACTCGGTGCCCCACCCGGATCAGATCGCGGCCTTTGTGTCGTCGATGCCGGACAGCTACACGGAGTACTTCGAGCCAAGCGCCATTGCCTCTCACACAGCCGTTGCCCTCGCTCACGGCGAACAACTAGTTAGCGCCGGACTCTTCGATGTCGGCTCTGCTGATATCGCTGGCGTCTGTGTAATTGCCGAAGACCGACCGGGGCTGCTCTCCACCATCAGCTCGGCGCTATTCATTATCGAGCTCAAGCTGGTACACGCTCAAGCCTATACGCGCACCAGTCCAGAGGGGCGACGCCAGGCTGTCGATCTATTCTGGTTGCGTCCCAACTCGGCCTGCAAACCCCTACCGGGCTCAACCGCCGTCGCGAAATTGGTGGCTCGGATCACCGAACTTCTCAAAGGCGGCCACGGCAAGGCACGCGAGCTCTCTTTGCGGGCAAACCGCGCAGCGGATCGTCGAATCGATACCCGCGTAAAGTTCTCAGAAGAAGACAACGGCCGAACCTGCGTGCTCGAAGTCGAAACCAGCGATCGCTCGGGCCTATTGCTCGCGCTCTCCAGCGCTCTCTTTGAAGAGCGAGTACAAATCGTCTCGTCTGCAGTTCGTACGGCCAACGGGCGAGTCTTCGACCGCTTCACTTTGGTCGAGTTCGACGGTTCGCCACTCAACGCTGAACGGCGCCTGGCGCTTCAAGTAGCCGTCATCAGCGCTATCGAACCAGCCAAACATACGAGTCGACCGCCCCCGGCGGTCGAGCACCGAGACACCGAACCGGCGTAACCCCGCAGGCCAAAGGGGCCAGGGCCTAGAAAAAACTCCGGTAGAGCCAAAATTTGGCGACGGAGCGCAGCATTTCACCCCTCGCCCAAGGGGGCTTGAAATGTGCAGCGACGCGCCCGGCTCGTACACTGGACTCGCCGAAGGCGAGCCCTAGGCCATCATCGTGCCCATCTCACGGAGCTTCTTCACATCGTCGGCCGGCAGTACTGGCGGCTCTTTGCCGACCGCGTAGCAGCCCAGAATGATCTCGGCGGTGCGTTCCACGACCTCGACCATGTCCGCGCATTTACGCAGGCTGAGCCCGGCAACCACGAGTCCGTGATTGGTCATCAAGACAGCGTGGCTGTTCTTAGCCGCTTCGCCCACGGCGCTCGCCAAGTCGGGAGTACCCGGCATGATGAAGGGAATACGGGCGATTTCACCGAAGAATGCAGCCTCGGTAGAGATGGGGAGGAAGGGCAATCCGGTATTGGCGAGGATTGTCGCATGGGGTGCATGACAGTGAATGACCGCGCGGGCGTTGGGCCGTGCTTCGTACATGGCCAGATGCACCATTCGCTCGCTGGACGGGGTGCCACCCTCGCCCACCTTCTTACCGTCGTTCGAAATGCGAACCATGGTCTCCGGATCCAGGTTCCCCTTGAACATCGCGCTCGGCGTAATCCAGTATTCGTCGTCGCCGGTGCTGGCTTTCACGCTGACGTTGCCGCCGGTGGCCGTGATGAGTTCGATTCCGTACAGTTCTTCGACCACATCGCAGAGATCGTCGCGCTCGTCGCCGACGCGCTTCTTCACGGGGCCCGCCGCAACCACCGTTGCGGTCGCGCCAGCGCGTTTGCCCTTGCGGCCCTTTTTCTTCGGCGGGCCTTCTTTGGCTAGCTTCTCAAGATCGCCGGGATCGCCGTACTTTTCACGACCAGCTTTGTAGAGACGTCCGAGAGACGACTGCATCTCCTGTAGCGTCATCGCCTTGGAGGCATCGCCCATAAAGCTCAACTCACCCGCCATGGCTTTTTCCATGGCGTTGATCTTCCCGGTGAACATGCCGTCGAGAATGTACGCGCCCATCTTGAGCTGCACGTCGGCGTCTTCTTTCGGCGGTCCCATGCCGCCGCTCACCTTGCCGTCATCTAGGGCGAACCAAAACTCCTCGCCAATGTCGGAGATATTGAAGTGGAGCGTCACCGGCGGCACCTCGGTCTTCTTGATCTCGTCGTCAGTGATGATGCCTTGAACAAATTCTCTACAAATGCTCGCCATGATCTGGCGGTTCTCTTCTGGGATGCCCATGGCGTCCTCCTCGTCGTCGTCGTAATCTTCGTCTTCGTCTTCGTCTTCGTCGGAGCGCCGTGCGGCAGCGCCCGTTGTTTTATCGGCGTTTTTCGCCTTGGCCAGGTCCGTTGTGGCGGGTCCGCCATCGGACGCTAGTTTCGCCAATTCTTCGGCACTCGCCTCCACTCGGGGTTGGCTCATGTCAAATGCCTCTAGACACTCGGGGTTGAGCGCATAGCGAGGCTTTTGTCCACTGAGGATACGCTTCAGATCTTCCGCGATAATCCGACCCTGGTGGGTGGCTACCTCGAAGGTATTGCCGCCCACATGGGGGGTCGCGATCACGTTTTCGAGATCCAACAGCGGATGATCCCAGCCCGGAGGTTCAACGGCGAACACATCGACAGCAGCGCCGCCTAGATGCTCGTCTTCCAGAGTATCCACCAGAGCCTGCTCGTCAATGAGCGCCGCCCTGGCGGAGTTGATGAAAAAGGAGCCGGGCTTCATCTTCGCGAACTGCTCGACACCCATCATGCCCGTGGTGGACTTAGTAACCGGCACGTGCAGCGACACAAAGTCCGCCGTTTCCAGCAGCTCATCGAATTCCACCTTGGTGGCGCCATGCAGGGCCGCGATTTCGGGAGTCACGAATGGATCGCTGACGATCACCTTGACCCCAAAGGGCACCAGGCGCGCCGCCACCTTCTTCCCGATGGCCCCAAAGCCCACCAAGCCGAACGTTTTGCGCCAGAGCTCCTTACCTTGGAGCTGAGAAAATGCGGCGCCCATCTTGCCCAAGTCGCCCGCTTCTACATCTTCGTCTCGTAAGAACTCGCCCGCTTCAGCGAGTTTTCGGGCCATCGAGATAGCGAAACCTATTGTTAGGTCCGCCACTGCGTCGGCGTTGCGGCCAGGCGCGTTGATCACCGGAATGCCCAAAGCTCCCATGCCGGGAATGTCGATATTTACGGGATCGCCGCGACAAGTGGCAATCACTCGGAGCTCCTTGCACTTTTGAATCGCGCCAACGTCGACCGGATCCACTTCGCAGATGAATACCTCGTAACCCTGCAGAGCTTGCACGAGGCTATTGCCGGTGAGCAGGTTGTGGGTCTCGCGGAAGTTCTGATAGGTGACGTCGCCTAGCTCTTCGAGAGCCGCGATGCCCTCGTCGTCCATCGCAGCACTCACGAATATCTTCGTGCGTTTGACGCTGGCCGTCTCCGCCTCCGGCTGGCCCATCCCCTCCATGATCTGACCGATCTTTAGCTCCTGGGCGACTTCATCCGCGGCGGCCTGTGCCGTGTGCAATCGCGACCATCCGGAGTAGATCGACGCGTATTTTTCGGCATTGGTGCCCGGCGTGAATACCCGGCTGCGCTTCGCCAACTGGGTCGCACCTGCGCCCAGGTCCGAAAACACTCCGGCGGCTACACCCGCGCAGATCGCGGCTCCCAACGCGGTCGCTTCGTTGCAGTCGCCGACCTCGACCGGCACACCGCTGACGTCCGCAAGAATTTGCGCAAAGAGCCCGCTCCGCGACATGCCCCCTGCCAACAGGATTTTTGCGGCCTTGTCTTTTCGAAGGGTCTCGAGCAGCTCGAGGTTCTTTTTCAGGCCGAAGGCTAGACCTTCTACTACCGAGCGAGCCATGTCAGAGCGGTCGGTTTCGGGCGCCGTGAACAAGTGCGAGAGGGTTACGCTGCCGATGGGCACCTTGACCGCGCGAGCATCGTGAATGGACACCCCAAAAGTAGACTGCACGCCGCGGGCGCCCGGAGCTGCCGCTGCCGCATCGCCCAATAGCGCCGCTGCCGGCGAAGGGGACGTGGCGTACATGGTGTTGCCCATCCAGTCGAGAGCGTCACCGACGGGACCCGCGTTTGCCTCGAGCAAGAATTGCCCCTCGGTCACATGCTGTCCGGACCAAATCTGATTGGCCGGATCGATTTCCGCCTGCTCCGTCACCCATTGGATGGGAGCGGTGGTACCTGCCACAATAGCGAGGTCACCGCTGTTGACAGCACCGATGCCGAGCAAACCGCATTGGGTGTCGGCGCCGCCAACGGCAACCGCGGTATCAGCGTTCAAGCCAAGGGCCGCCGCAGATTCCCCAGTTAGCTTGCCCAGCAAACTGCCTGCCTGTTTCACCGCGGGGAACAAGGACGGCGAGAGACCGACCTTTTCGAGCACGTCGCTCGCCCACTGCCGCTTCTTCAGATCGAACACTCCGGTTTCCCCGGCTTGAGAAAAATCCGTCGCTAATTCTCCGCACAGTTTGTAAGCAACCCAATCGTTCGCCGCGAGCACGGTCTTGGCTTTGGCGAACTCATCGCCGGCCACATCCTTGAGCCACAGCACTCGCGATACCGCGAAGGCAGGATTGGGGTATCGACCGGTCGCGGCTGCCACTTCATCGCCGTACTCGCCAGCCATGCTCATGCCCTGCATCGCCGCTCGGCCATCACGATTGGGACCCGCGTAGACGGCCTCGCCATTGCCATCGAGGATGACGGTGCCGAAGCGAAACGCAGCCACCGCGACGCCCTTGACATCGGTCGACGACGCACCGCTTTTGGCCAATGCCTCCTGGGCTGCTTCGCAGAGACTCGACCACAGGGCATCGAGGTCGATGTCGAAGCCGACGTTGCCGGTCTCTGGGGCCACGGGAAAGCTCCAGGCGCGGAAGGCTGAAGTGGTCTCGCCGGATTCAGTATTCACCAGCAAACAACGGCCGCCGCCGCCGCCAATATCCAAGCCCATCAAGTAGCTCATAGGGTCTCCGAGGTTCGTTTCTATATTGGCTCGGCAGCAATTAGCCTGCGTCGCCAAGGGGTCAGAGCGGCCGGATTCAGCCGGCCAATCGTGGCGCGAGCGCCGGGGGTAGTTGTCATCGGGGGATGACGAGCAGCTTGCCCATCAATCGTTCGTTAATCCGTAAGCTGCTAATACTACTTCGATTTATGTCGGCCCCGACGGCCATATACTGCCGGGAAACGGTCCATCTCAGTGAACCCAGTATACAGTTATTTTCCGTTTGAACAATAACTTTTGTCGGGGCGACTTCAGCACGTCGCTCACGCATTCGGTGGGGTATTCGCTCGTCCACAAAACTATCGCGGATTCTCGGTGTTTCCGGCGCTCGCCATCACTTCGTGCGGCGGGCTGCCCCCCGGCACGCCTGACGGGTCCGCGCCTCGAAACCGAACGGGCCCACACGCGCCCCCGCGCGCATGGGCCCCCCAACCCTACCCTATACGGGCAGTTCTCGGCTTCCGACCATCTCTAGCCAGACTTCGCCTGACTAGCTGATCGCTCAAGGCAAACACTTCCCTCAACGCTTGGACAACATGATCCATCTGCTCTTGCGGCAATGGCGACTCCTGTGGACCGAACGCTCCAGTGTAGCCGGTCTGCTGCTTGGCGTCTGGAAAGTGAAAGTCCCCGCCTTCATCCCCTGACAGCTGCAAGCTGTTTACACGCCATGCGGGCCAGCACCTACCACTCCCGATAGGCTGCCGAGGTGACGCATTTCGGACTGGGCCGTGAGGCGGACGGAACCTTGTTCGCTCAAGTCCTCCAGGTGCGCCACGAAGCTCAACACCTCAGCAGAAACAGCCGCAGCAGAAGCTCGGGCAACCGCGCCGCCACCGGCTCCGTAAAAATCTCTCAAGTCCCGAGCCAGCGCCTCAACTCGCCGGAGTTCAGAGCGCTGTAACTCTACAACGAAAGCGGGGTTGCGATCGTTGGGCAAGCCCCTCGCCCTGGAGATAGACACGTGGGACAGGCGATTTAGGAAAGCTGCGTAGACCCCGTGAGGCGCGTCTCCGCGCATGAACGCCTCCAGAAATGTCGAAGGCTCCGGCCGGCACGGAGCTTCGCGAATTGCCTCTGGGGCGGCATGAAGAACGATAGGTCCTCTCGTAGCTAGAGCGAAGGATCGAAATCCGTCATGCCTCGGGCGACTCGTCAGGCGCGAGGGTATGGGGGCAGGGGAATGGGCGACGGGCCTAGTGCTCGCCGGGAATGCGGAGGAGACTAGCAAAACTTCGGATGCCGCGGGATCCCGCGCCAGTGAAAATCTCAGTCTCGGATCACTTCAGGCGCACAGCATCCGCAAAGCAAGTTCCTGTTTTAATCGCAATAGGAATACCAACGTCGAACGGCGCCAACCGCTCCTATCGAGCGGAATGGGACGATGACTGACCCCCAGCGACCGGAATCCATCCACCCTACAGTCACGCACGCGAACCGACATTCTGTTGGCCCGAAAAGACACGATCCCCGCCGGTGCCAACAAACGAAAAAACGACATACCCAAGCATGCCGTTTTTTCTGTGGTGCGTGCGCCAGGCTGGCGCGAGCATCAACCTTCGCGGCGCTTCGGGCGGATGTTGCCCGGAAGGATGCGCTTACGAATACGAACCGCATCCGGCGTCACTTCGATCAGCTCGTCGGCGTCGATGTACTCCATTGCCGTCTCGATAGTCTGCAGATGCGGAGTCGTCAGCACGACATTCTCGTCCTTGTTCGCAGAACGAATATTCGTCAGCTTCTTTTCGCGACAGACGTTGACGTCCAAGTCGTTGGGACGATTAAACATGCCCACGACCATGCCCTCATACACGTCAGTGCTCGCCCCGACGAACAAGGTGCCGCGCGGCTCCAAGTGAAAGAGCGCATAGGGCGTCGTGGTCCCCTTACGGTCGGAGACGATAGCCCCGTTGCGGCGACGCAGCAGATCGGTGCTCTGCTTCTCCCAGCCTTCGGAAATAGTGCTGAGCAGCCCCATGCCGCGAGTCTGGGTAAGGAAGACTGGGCGGAAGCCAATGAGACCGCGCGCGGAGATAATGAACTCCAGCCGAGTCCGACCGTGGCCGAGACCGACCATCTTGTCCATGCGGCCACCACGCTCACCGAGAGACGTAGTGATCGTCCCAACGTATTCTTCGGGGGTATCGATAACCACCCGCTCTAGGGGTTCCATGACCACACCGTCGATTTCCTTGGTCACCACCTCGGGCATGCCCAAGGCGAACTCGAAACCTTCGCGCCGCATGGTCTCCGCCAATACGCTGAGCATGAGCTCACCACGGCCGTAGACTGTGTAGGTATCCGGCAAGTCGGTCGCTTCTACTTTCATGGCGATGTTCCGACGGCCTTCTTTCATCAGCCGATCGCGGATATGACGGGACGTCACCCATTTGCCGGACAAGCCAGCGTAGGGCGAGTCGTTCACCTTCATCGTTAGCTTGATGGTCGGCTGCTCCACCACAATGCGTTCCAGCGCATCACGATGAGCCGGGTGCGTGAAAGTGTCACCGATCTGCACGTCTTCGAAGCCGCTAAAACAAACCAAATCACCAGCTATGGCAGTTTGGATCTTGGTGCGCTCGACGCCTTCAAATGCGAAGATCGTTCCCACATTGCCTTCGGTCTCTTTGCCGTCAGCCAACAGCGCCACTCGGGTGCCGGTGTCGAGCTTACCTCGGTAGACACGGCCAATCGCGAGACGGCCGACATAGTCGTCGTGCTCGATGTTATGCACGAGGAACTGAACCGGACCTTCGTTGTCCGCCTTCGGTGCCGGTACCTTGTCCATGATCATCTTGAACATGGGATCGAGATCGGTTCCGCGATCGTCGAGGGTCAATGATGCCACGCCGTCTTTGCCGACCGCGTAAAGAGTCCCAAAATCCGTCTGCTCGTCGCTGGCTTCTAGATTGCAGAACAGGTCGAAGGTTTCCGTCAGCACGTCATCGGGACGAGCATCCTGGCGATCGATCTTGTTGATGACCACAATGATCGGCATGCCCAGCTCCAGTGCCTTGCTCAGCACAAAGCGGGTCTGGGGGAGCGGGCCCTCAGCTGCGTCCACCAGCAAAATGGCGCCATCGGCCATGCGCAGGGTGCGCTCGACCTCGCCGCCAAAGTCAGCATGACCTGGGGTATCGATGATGTTGATCTTCGTTCCCTCGTAAACGATGCTCGCGTTCTTCGCGAGAATCGTGATTCCGCGCTCTTTTTCAAGATCGCCGGTATCCATGACGCGTTCGTCCACTGCTTGGTGCGCCTTGAACACCCCCGTTTGGCGCAACATGGCATCCACCAAAGTGGTCTTGCCGTG
>SPKZ01020400.1_pt1 | contig 22414 bp, 46 predicted proteins | sample 2456571 | NCBI WGS metagenome assembly SPKZ01 (sample SAMN11192286, study PRJNA482655) | marine metagenome | biome: ENVO:00000447; feature: ENVO:00000244|ENVO:00000211|ENVO:00000569|ENVO:00002023; material: ENVO:00002151; isolation source: ocean water from marine abyssalpelagic zone ... | reverse complement strand
AGGTGATAAATACCAGCTATATCAAACTGGTAAAAGTTTTAAATCCGTTGTTGAAATGACTGAGCGTAAAAACAAAAAGGGAACTTTGCCTTCCGAAATAATTAAGCGCACTCACAGAACTTTAGAAAACGCTATGAACAGCGATCAAAGAAATCTATTCAAAGGTGTTTGGCTCTCCGACCATAAAACAACCTGCAATGAAATTTAAGTTGAGTTGATTTCCCCCATGCGTTTTGATTAATCGGAGCGTATGAGCAAGTTAATTCTAATCACGGAGAAGATAGCATGATATCAGCGCAGACTGAGAGCATCGGTGGAAATCAGAACGTTTATCTGAATCGTCACTTTCCAAACCGTTTGGCTTTAGTGGAACTTCGGAAGTTGCCAAAACCAAGAGTTAAGGCATTTTTCAAAAAATATCGCCATATGGAATTTAAATTCACCAATGATTCATACAAATACAATAAAAGTGATCTTGAGTACAATAGTTACTTTGGTACGGATATTGAACATCAGATGAAAGAGTACTTTTCGGCTGTAAAGGCTCTTTTATAAATATAAGGTAGTTAAAAACTATGAATGATAAACAACAAAATATAGCCGAGATTGAACGTGAGATAACTCGAAATCAACCAGTATCAATTAGAATATTTCTGAGTTGGCAAGCTGCTTTAGTTGCTGTGGTTTTCGGAATATCTGGAGTTATTGGTAATATTTTGAAACAAAAAGGCTATTTAGATCAATTCACATCTACCGAAGTTAATGTCGTATCTCTAATCTGCATAATTTTATTAGCTTACGGTTTAATCGCTTTAGGTAATTTTGATTGGAACTGGGGCAAAAACCGAAAATAAGATATCTAGTCAACGGAAATTTTTTTACATCATAAACGCATGGGATTTGAATTATGGATACAATCTTAGCAAGTTTTAAGCATGAAGATGGAGATATACAGCTAACCAACATAGATCTACAAGAACAGTTTGTAACTATTCGTTTTAACGGATCTACGTATGATATTAGATTTACAATTGATTCTGACGATGACTGCCTTAAGTTAACCCACAATGAGGGTTTCTGCGCTAGCACAAGCGAATTTACGATTGCATATCCAGATAACGAGGATTATAAAAGTGATGATCGCTTAAATGAAGTTCTTAATTTTACTTATGATCAAATCAATAAACATTAACGTCAAATAGTTTCATTGGAGATATTGAAATGGAAAAAATAAAATGGCAAGGAACAAACTTTAAACGCGCAAGTCACGCATTTTTAGCTGATAAAAAAGCAGGTCAAGCAAGTTTGTGTGGCATAGAGTCATTAACATCTGGTGACACGTCTGACACGCCTGAAATCACTGCATGTGGCAGTTGCATTAAAAAAGCTAAAAAGCTTAAATTAATAGATGAATGATAAAGCATAGTTTATTTTTTCCTGTCATTTTTTTCAATTAAATGGCAGTAATAAATTAATTTAACAATAGCGATGGAAGTAAAAACATGAAGATTTTTGACAAGTGGATGATGAGATCAAGCGGTGAAAAGAAGCATTAACCGTCCAGCCCATCGGAAGCAAGAGTTCGAGAAAACATTTCAGAGATGCTTACTCATGACTGGTTTAAATCTTCGTTTGAAGCAATGTCTCAAGAAGATAAATCAAACTTGTTTGAACAATTATTTGCTGCGGATGTAAGAGCAACTGCAAACTTTTAACTTCACTAAAAAAACAAGGAAAGGAATAAATATGTCTAAAAAAAATATCAAAGCGCCGTTAAACCCTTTTGATGTTAAATTACAAATAACAAATTCAGGAGAGCATATCGAAGATCATAAACGTGAAATAACAATAATAGACGTGGGGCCTACTTTCTTGAAAATGAATGATGCCTTTCACAAACTTGTAAAAGAACAGCAAACTAGTTAAGCGGGACAATATTTAGCGCTTAAACTTGGTGTAAGGCTCGCTGTTGTTTAATAGCGCCAAGTTATTTTTTCAAAAATAAAGGAATAAAAATGAAAGATTTTTTTAAAATTCTAATCGCAATAACGCCTCTTCTAATTCTAGCAAGCGTTCCCGAACTAACAGATAATATTATCGTGACAGCGTTATTACTCATTACTACTGCGGTTTTACTCCCAACCTGGGCTTTAAAAGATCTATTTATAGCAGCAAAATCCTTTGTTACTGATCCTGACGCAGGAAAAGTATCTAAATATAAATTTAATAATGGTAATCCAATGTCAGTTAGAGAAGCTAAACAAAAAGGTTTCATCGATCCTAACTAGATAGTTACTTAATCTTATCGAAATTCTTTAGATTTAGAACTTAAAAACCGTTGATGGTATCCATCAACATTACCAAACTCTACTACACACTATTTGTGCATTAACATTAATTCAAACTCACCTTTTAATATAGGCGTGCCTATGCTATGATTATCTGCAATATCACAAGGATTTAAAGTAAGGGTGAGAAATCATGTCTCTATCTCAAGATGAAAAAAGAATGCTGATAAATAGTTATGAGAACTCATTCTCTCAAGCTGTCGCCTCTGTTAAAGCAATGAAATCAGGGAATACAGGCCACATAAGACAAGATGTTGCACTTAATCAATTAGAGCTAGGTTTAGCTATGAAACGTTCTAACTTAACCTCTAAAGGCATTAACGTTAAATATTTTAACCCTAATGATTATTAACGGTTAACGCTTTAAACTGGCCGTACCCATGGCATAATTACATCATTTAACTAATCAGTAATGTAAGCTTTAACTTTGCAAGCACATATAGACCTGAAAGCATTAACACCACGGAGTTCTCAATGAATAGAATTAATTACACCATCAAGTACAAAAATGAAGCTTCTGACAACAGCGGCAGCACTACTTCCATTCTGGATCTGTTTAATGATTCTATTTGTCCCGATGGCTGTTTGAATAACAACGTTCAGTCTGTAGTAATAACTACCATTAGATCACGCTCTAATATGGCTACCAAACCATTATTGATTGAGTCTACATTTTGCTTGCGCGAATATTATGAGTCGCTAATACGCAATTCAATGCGATTATCAGGTCTTTCAAGAATGGACACCTTGGAACCGCCAGAAGTTCGCATTGAGCTAGAAAAGCTAGTTGCTTGGCCTAAATGGCCCACACCTAAGCGATCTCGCAAGGGATATTTGAGAAGTCATTCGTAACAAAAGGTGAAAAATCATGGCTACAAAAGGCGAAGCTGTTAAAAAACTAAAAGCGTTTTCTAAAGATTGCGTATTAATTTATATTAACGATGGTGAGAACACCAAGGCAACTTTGATAACCAAAAGCAAACCGTGGGTAAATGGCTTTATCGGAGATGTTGACGTTCATTTTGAGGTTGGAACATCGAAAAGTAGCTTCTGGGATGATGTAATAGACCAAATCGAAAATAGCACTGTAATTTAACTTTACTTAGTTTTTTATTGACCAACAGGAATTTAAAAAATATATAATTTTTAACAAGATGAAGCGACTTTCATGAGATATTCTATTGCAAGAAATCGCAAATATGGAATTTTCACAAAAGATACACAAGGTAAAAGACTTGAGCGAACAAGGTGACAAGTCATACTTTAAAGAATGGGTTGACGGTTATCAGAATGATGGATTTTCCCATAACGAAGCAGTAGAAAATGCTTTATATTTTGCCAATAATGATAAACGCTAAAATTAACAAAGGACTCATAACGAACATGGTAAAATACAAAATAAAACTATTAACAATTTTAATGTTGCTAACAAGTCACGCTGCACTTTCGGTTGAGCGAGACTCTGAGTTTGTCGGCTATGCTAACTTTTCAAAAAATCTGGCAGCAAGCGTACTTAGTTACGTTGTTAAAGTCGAAGAAAAAGACGGATGGATAACAACACATGTTCGCGTTGCAAATACATTATGCCAAGTAACACTTAAAGAGGTTGAACCACCTAAAATTATCGATGGCATGAAAAACTTAAATCCTATGCTTGCATCAAATATCAAGTGTAATCCATTTGACAGTAACGAAATTTATCATTAGCGAGAAATATTTTTTATGAATATCGAAAAACTTCAAAACACATTACGCTTGATTGCATTGTCAACAAGTGACGATCTTGCTAAAGCACTTTGTTTAGATGTATTGGAAGAAAGTGAAGCTGAATGCAAAGAGCAGATCAAGCAAACCTGCTGGGTTGATAGTGCTGATGATTTACGGGCTGGCATTGCTAATAAATTGAACTTTACAGACTGCAAATTAATCAGTTTCAATAACTTAGCTTCTCAATTATCAATGAACGGCATTAAGTTGGAGGATGAGTTTTTTATAACTAAAAAAAGGAAGCTAGCATTCCTTCTTAAAAGGCATGAAAAAGGTATTTTTGATAAAGAGTTAGGCATTAAACGTAAGCATTATATTGATAAATCGGCAGCTAAAGAATGGAAGATAAAATTAGCTAAAGAGTTTCATCCAGATAAAAATTTGGGCGATACATCCTTAGACTTTGCTGAAATAACCCAGTGCATTAATAAAATTTACAGCAGAATGGTAGGTAAACCATAATTTTAAAATTAAATTTAAAGGGGCTTCATAACAAATAAATCCCCTTGACTATAGGCGTGCCTATGATATAGTTACCTAAGATTAGTTAATCTATCAAGTTAAAAAGGAATGGTTATGGCTGGCAAATTAGAAAGCAAAGGTAAAGCTAAATCTGGTGGTGAAATTGGCATTAATGGCGAATATTACAAAGGTGGTCAATACCTTCCAGCCAATAAGAAAACCATCAAAGGCATGACCAACATAAATTTCCCCAATGTTAAAACTAAAGGATTTCAGCTGACTGAGCCAGGTAAAACGGAACCTAAGCCTATTGGCTACCAATCAATCTTTAGCCACATTCAAAATTTCATTGATGGTAACGGGCAAGAATTAAAACGAAATCATCATAGCGACAACACCATCTCAAACTATGGACTCACCCCCAAAACACTACAAAAACACATTGATCAATATAATTCTGGTGTTCGCTGGTTTAAAGTAGTTCAATAACATTAGGATAAATATAATGAGCCTATATTTTGAAGTTGATAAGCATTATTATGTTAGTCAATTAAGCAATCTTAAAGCTGTTATTGACGCTTGTGATGGTTATACCAACTCGAAGGGGTTGAAAATAACAAAGTCCATTGCACGAGATGAGATAAAGAAAGGCGGATTGAAACTTTACCGTTTCAGTGACGATGACCTAAAACAACTCCGTGAGCAAGACTACGTTAGAGACATCGATTGGACATTTACAATTAAAAAATCGAAATTCCATCACTATAAAATTAATAAATTTTTAAAATATCTGAAATCTTTATTTTAGGCGATAACTAAGAACAGCATCATGCGTCATCACCATCTCACCTAACAGTATTGATTAAGAAAGGAACCGTATGACCATACACACAAAGTTCAACATTCCTACGAACCGAGTTGGAGCACTGCTTACACTGGATCAGATATTAGTTAATTTTGAGCAAGCCAAATTATTACTCGATAAAGTAAAAGGTATTCATGTTTCTTTAAAGGTCGAGAGTTCCTGTGTCTATTTAACCGTAAAAGATGATCTTAGCTATATGGAAATCAGCCAACATCATATGCACCCTCAAGCTCTTGTTTATAGAGAACTTGCAAGACCAAGCCAGGTTAAAACACCAAGCCCTGAACGATTAGTTCAATTAGTTAAAATGTATTTTTTATAATTTTAGGATAAAACCATGGATTACAACGCCGTTATCATCACGCCTGAACTTGCAAACCTCGAAGCTCAGGCCGCAGAAATAGAGCCGACATTAGAAATTATGGTGTATGGACACGAACTGATGTACGGAAATAAGAAAACACACCTAGCAATCCTTGATAGTGGCACTGTTCTTTGTGGAAGCAAATCGGATTTATTCTCTACGCAGCACAGTGCAAATAGAGAGTGGGTAGTACAACCAGATCCCGAAATGGTACTTTGCCAGCGGTGTAAGAAAATTGCTGTAAAACATTTTGACTCGATAGATATGACCGTTTGGCATCAAGAGCAAGAGATTATTAAGAAAAGAGCTATTTCACTCAGAAAGCAAATGAAAAAAGTATGTAAGGCTTCTGTTGAGCCATCATAACATTATACATTGATCGACCTGAAATTTATAAAAATAGCCATTTTCATATATAAATTTAAAATTCAACAAGGAATACCAATGAAAACATTCGATGTCTTTTTTATTTCGGACAGTAAATATAAAGCAACTAAAGCCAAAAAAAATAGTTACCCTAGCCAATCTTCCCCTGAAAGCTTTATGGCCCAAGTTAGTGCAATGAGCGCTTCTGACGCCACAAGGCGCATGCAAGCAATGGTAAATAGCGGGAATTTCGACATAAGTAAATTCCACCATGCAATTAAGGCCGTTCAAATCAAGAAGTCTGGATTCGCTAACGTGGACGAAGTTGGCATTCAAAACGCCATTTATTGTGATTTTAATGGTGTTTTAGATGATCGAGACAAGAATTCAAATTGTAATCAGTGGGACGCTGACTTTAGATTGCCGCTTGTCGTTGATATCGATAAACTATTCAAAGTGGTTGAACTCGCAATTAAGCACAGTGCCAAGTTAGTCATGACATCACTTTGGCGACGTGATACCAATTTTAACGTTCTTATATCGCGAGCATTTAAACAAAGTGAAAATGAAAAACACGTTGAATTTTGGAAAACTCACCGCAGAACCATTAGAAAACTTTGCTCAGACACAACCGAACAACTAAGACTTCGCGATGAAGAGATTAAGTTGCACATTGAATGTAATGACATCACAAACTGCGTTGTATTTGAGGATGAAGAGGTGATTACGAACGAGATCAATCCAATAATGATCCCTTACTCTGGGCTTACTGATGAGCACATTAAAACCGCAGATCTTGTTTTTTTGAATGCAAACGTTTAAGTAAAGCATCGCAAGATTAAATAAATATAGGCGAATAGAGTCTATAATTCAATCAGATAATTGTTAATGACTCTATTAGCACCAGGACAAAACACATGGCTCAATCAAAATTACATAAACAACAAACATACAATCAACAGCACCTTTCAGGCGCATCAATTATGCGGGGCTATGAAGCTTTCGAGTTATTTGAAAGACTCATGGTAACGCTAAAAGCTGAAGGTTACATTGTCAAAATGAGCGGCTCTGAAAGTTACGACCCATCATTGAAAGTGCTTGAGATTTATGATGACTTTGAAGATTGGATAGAGTTTAAGCTACCTGGGGCTCAATGCAATTGCCTTTTGATTTTTCGACATGTAGGAAAAATATCAAGAATAGTACATAAAACAGAAAAAAATATTACCAGAATAATAAAAAATTATTTTGAATAGTTATAGCAGACAAATAAAGGAGCTTATGATTCCTGTAGGTAAATTCATTGAATTAAAAGAGCGACAGTTTTGGTATAAGGAATCTCTTGCCGCAATGGATCGCTGAGTTACGCAGTATTAACAATTAAAATGTGAGTCACTTTGCTTTATATAGGGTGACTCAATTAATCTTTATGATTACTAACATAAAATAAATCCCCCAAGAGAGGGGAAGCAGGTATATCATGGCAACACTTGAAGATGTAAAATTAGATGCACCAGTAGAATTTTCGCCTTATGTAAATGCATCTGGTCATAGCAGACCATTAAATACAGCATACTTTGTACTTGGTTCAAGCTTAGTGAAAGCCTTTTTCGACGAACTGCAAGAAAAAGGAAAACTAGAGATCATTGAAGATACCTTGCAGGGTCTATCGCAACGAGCTGATGGTACACTTTTGAAAACAGCCTTTCCTAGTCTGACTGAATTTAAAAGTGCAGTTCAAGACATGACATCAACTCCCAAAAAATTACTGGATCTACTTCTTGAATGGGAGTCTAATGGCGCAAATGAAATCGATATTGCTTTTGAAGAATTGTAATTAGCTGTATAAAGCAACTTTAAATAACTCGGAAGGTATAAATGGCTAAAAATGAATTAGACGCTGCGAAGCGAAGTGAGCAAGAAAAGTGCTTAGAGTGTAGTGATTCAGGAACATTAAACATCAACGGTTTAAGTTGCTACTGTAACTGCTCAAGAGGAGCTTATAGCGCTTATCTTGACTCATCCATTTATGATGGTGGTGGAAGTGCGCCAATAACGGGTAGGAAAACGTATGACGAATGGTTGGTTGACTGGTTAGTTATTTAGTTAATTTATTTATGCGCTTTTTCAGAAAAGCGCATTGGCAAATTAAATTTATAAAAACCATGGTAAATAAAAATGACAGATATCAACAAAGCATTATCGATGTTTTCATCATGCTCTATAGCTGAACAATTGAAAGAAATAATGGATGGATTACCGCAAGAATTAAGCGACCAGTTAAATGTAGCGCACGATAGATACCAGCATTTGATTGGTATTACATCGGGATATTTCTCTCAAGAAAAAGTAAAAAAAGATCAGGATGCAAACCCTCACCTTATTGAAACGGGTGATTCTGGATTGCCAATTTTTGATAATGAAAAATGTTCGCTATTCATGGCAGAAAAATATAAGTTACCTTATTTGCTTTGCTACATGTTTGTGACTAATGATTTTCACTGGATTGTTGCATCAGGTATCGCTGGCGATGAGCAATCAATGAAAGACTCTGCTAGCGCTTTTAGCAATGAATTAAAAAACGATGGGCGTTTAATTGAGTTAGTTGAATTTCTTATAGATAGAGAACTATTAAATTCATTACCTGGAATTCCCGCTTAATATTATTTCCGATTGAAATTTTAATAGGAAAATAGCCAAACATTAGGAGTGAACGCTATGAAAAAAATAACATATATCGAAATTAAAAAAACAAGTTATAACGTTTGGAAAATATGGGGTGGGATCCTTCTATTTTTAAATTCCATTGCTTTGTATTTGACTTATATACACAATGATTCGTCTACGGCTATTTTTAGCTCAATCGGTATCATATCAGGAGCGATACTGATCACTACAAGCAAGGGTAAAATTATCGTTAAAAATAAAAAAAAGATACCTATTAATGATAATTAATTTAAAATCTAAAATCTAAAATCTAAAATCTAAAATCTAAAATCTAAAATCTAAAATCTAAAATCTAAAATCTAAAATCTAAAATCTAAAATCTAAAATCAAAATCATAATCAAAAACAAATTAATCACTAATAATTAGGAAATTTTACCTTATGAAAAAAGGTCATCAATTTAAAACCACAGAGGGCATTGCTACCTGTGTCGGCACTGTCGCTAAGTACGTGGTTTCAATCCACCTCAACTCGAAGTGTGACGTTGTGGACGAAACGTATTCTGGCGATATTCATGTATTACTTGCGACTAAGAGATCACCTCGTAAATTACTTGGTTTTCTTCCTTTAGATGTGCTTGCTCAGTGCGCTGTGGATGATGGCCTGAAAACAGAAGATGGCTCAATTTCGCTTAGTTCAGAAGAGTGCAAAATTATAGACGAGTTGTCCTGGGCAGTATTAAGTGAAAAATATAAAATAGCACCTGATCACTTTGTAATGAAAGCGAATGAAGCCATAATCACATTTGATCCTGAAGGATGCAAAAACTTTCCCAACACCGCTTATGTCGAGAATTTTCTTGGTGGGGTTGGTCGTTTGTGCTTTCCTGATGGCACTGTCCAATTTGCCGAAAATGAAACATATCCAGATATTGTTTACTCGCCCAGAATGACAGAAAGTAATTTGGAACAATTTTGCAAAGATAACTTGGCTAAATATGAGTCATATTTCAACGCTAACTTTGACGCTATTGACAAGGGCGACAAACTACCGCCAATTGATACATTTTGGCAGTAGGACATTATTGAATATATTATATTGAAAATATAATTCAGGTACTTCAAAAGGGAAAATATGAAAAACAAATTAATAATATTGTCTTTAGCAATCTTACTCGGTGGATGTGGCCAAGATAAAGATATTGATAATTCTTCTTTCAGATGCGGCATTGTATCCCAAGATAAGGGCTCTTTTTCCTACCGCTGCACAGATTCTGATAAAATATTTTCGAAAATACCACTTGAACATCCGACTAAAGAAAAGCAAGTTTGTGAGGTCGATTTCCGCAATGATGGGCAATTAAATTATCTAAAATGTTCAGAAATGGTAGAACCTATCTCAACATACATTTCTAACGGGGCTAAGTTAGAGTCTGACTGGCAATGTACAGGTTTAGATGGTTATGGTGGGTATCTTAGAAATAACATTAGTCAGTTATCGCTCAGTGAAAATGGAACGTACCAGATTCACATTAGTGGTAAAGAAAACTCTGACTCTGTTTGGTTTGTGACAAACTCTATTATATCTGGCAGTTTTCAGATTAATAACCCCAACATCTTACTTCTTACCCCGAAAGAATGGAGAAGTAACGTCATAAACTCATCGGGTTTAACTTTAGAGTCAGCACCAAAATTCATGATGGTGAAAGAGGTTGAAATTAAAATCACCAACCTCACTAAAACTGAACTTCATGGTAAATCTACATTCACTACCAGTAACAATCACACTAGAAAAACCAACATCAAATGTAAGCTAGCAAACACTGATTGAAGCTTGTGATTTAATTTAAGATACCTATTTTATTTTATACAAAAAGAAAAAAGGGCTATTGATACCAACAGCCCTTTTTTTTATTTTTAGCAATTTATTTTCAGATTATGTAGCTTTCGCCACCTGATATTAATCCCTTGTAAGTGCAGGTATCACAGGGCCTTCTTGCCCATACCGAATCGCAATTATGATCATGATCTACTATCTCATCAACATAACCTTGCCCCTTGCATTCAAGGCATGGGATGTTTTTTTCTTCGTTCACATATTTAAATACTGGGTTTGGGCACATCGTACCGATATTACCAAGCAACTCCATGTTCAATTCAACACCTGAGATCGCTCTTAATACTTTTTCAGATACTTTCTTGAATATTTCAACCTTAGTCTTTCCATGACTATGATCGCTCTCCACTTTACGCATGCATTCTTCAGTAACCGTGGCTATAGCGTTTCTCATTGCTTCACAGAGCGACTTTAAGTTTGTTTCCGACATGTCCTTAGTGCTTATTGAGAAAAGCCCGTCAAGCAAGTCCTTACTCGCTGCAAACTCAATAACCTGTGCGAATGCTCTACCTGAAATTGCTTCATCTATATTGTTTTTTGGATCAAACTTCAAGACTGCATTTTCAATAGTTCTTACAAAACCTTTAACATCTTCCGTGGCTCTATTTAATTCATTTTTCGCACTCTCACGCTCTTCCTGGTATAAGGTTAGAAGATTAAGCATTTCATCATTTTCTTTTGGGTGATCTTCTTTAAATTTGTGCTTGATTAGTTTTAAGTATTTTTGTTTTTTAATTAATATTGCGGCGAAATTTTCTTTTTCAGCGAGGTAAGTGAATGTTTTTACCGACTCACGAATAGCTAACATTTCACCGTATGTTGTAAATACATGCAGTATTTTAAGTTGTATTGAATTATTCATTTTTCACTCCAATTTTTAGGCAATGCCTCGTAAGGCAAGGAATACAATAGCATAACCAATAGAAAAATAAATGAATTATGATAAGATGCGATAAGTTCTTCCCACTATCAATATTCAATAAACTTAAAATTTTAAAAAAGGAAAGTGCAAATAGCGCAGTGTAATTAAGCTACTTTGCCAAAAAAACATGAAATTACAATTTAAAGGAAAAGTAGGCCGACAAGAAATACTTGAAGAAGTATCGCGACTATTGAATACACTTGAAGATCTTGGTGTTGATAATTTTAGTAGTGTTAACTTATACTTCACCCCACGACAAGGCAATAAATCAGTTACTCCTCTTATAGATGATGTCGCTTTTAGCCCTTGCCACAAGAGTAAGTCAAAGCATATCAGTTCCGAAAAAAACACTGAAACTGGCGTTCAAACAATCAAGTATGCTAAAGGCGTCATGATAAGTGACATGGATTTAGAAAAGCGATTTTCTAACGTTGAAATATCATTAAAAACAAAAGCTGAAATTGATGACGACAACGAGCTAGTTAGGCTAAAAGAGGAGTCTGAAAGAATGCATCTAAAACATTTACTTGATGAGCAATTTAAAGAATTTAAAAAGAATCAGGATGAAATAGTAGTCATAGAGGATAACTGCTTGCTAAAAATATCTGAAATATATCGCTTATCACTCATCGACTTAAAGCCTAAAATATCAAGTGTTGGTTGGATAGTATGTAAAAAAAGGATATTAAAACATTCCCGTACAATTACTGAAGATGAAGTTTACCGAATTACGCTGAAAGCGGATAACGAAACCCCTAAGAAAATCTATCTATTTTCAGCATCTTCGGAGGTGATTTTTGAGTCTTAATTCAGATAGCAATACAGAAGATTGTCAGGGGGAAATAACCCTCACAAACCGCGATATGTCAAAAATATGCTCACACTTACCGCATTTATTAAGCAATGCTCATTACTCCGTATATGACCCTTTCAATCCCCATCCTGCTTTTTCTTTCATAACAGAGCGACTCTCACTCGAATTGCGAGGGTTTGGTGGCAATTTCCCATTCGCAAAAGTAGCAGCTCTGACGGATCTAAAACCTTCTCTCTTATCATATGACGATATAGCTCTCGTTGTTCGAGGCATTTGGAAAAGTGACCGAGTGGGATTTTATCGCGGTTTTGATGAACTTCTACGCTCAGGGTATGCTACTGAACTCTTACTCGCCTTAGATGATCCAGCACCATGTGATGCTAACGTTCCAGTATATCCAGAACCCAATGATTATACAGAAGATACATATTTCCGTTCATTGTGGGATGGCTTTCAAGGTTTGTATGAAAATCACGTATTCCCTGAAGATTATGATAACTAACATATATTATCAAACGACAATTAAATTAAACCATATTTAAAAGTGATAATGCACTATTGCAATAACGCGCTATTGCAATAATGCACTATTGCGCATTTACAATATCACTTTTTTGCTTTATTCTCGTTTAAAATGAATCGAGAAAATACATCATGATCACCGATATAGGTCAATCCATTTTAGATGAATTATCATCTGAATTATCAGAAAAAAATGAAGATAACAAAACAAATACCATGATAGAGCAGAGTGCTAACATCTTTAAAACCTTTATAAGATTAGCGATAAAATTTACTGAGTTTTTTTTCGCTGCGCTAGGTTTGATTTTATTATTCATCTTTGCCTTTATAAGTGAGGATGTCGTTAGTGATTTTAAATTTGCCACTATGGAAGATCTTTTTAACCTGCATGAAACAACCATTTTTCTAGCTTTTGTTATCAGCTTTCTTACCACTATATTTATAAGTGCGTCATCATTTAGAAACGTCAAACAAGAAATAGAACAAAAAAAGAAAGATAAAATATTACAAACAAAATCAACGATTGAGCTTGTAGAAGAAGTGCTTTATCGCCACAATCTAATTGAATCAGCTGGTATAAATAAAACATGACAAATACGCAATGCTTAATCAACACGGCAGCACTCACTGCCCACATTAAAGAACATGGTCAAGTACCTGCGACAGCAAATAGCATCAGTGGTATCGGCGGGTATTTTTTAAAAGTTGAGATCAGCGGAAAATTGACCGTTCTCTCGACTTATTTAAGCGATAAACCAAGGGTGTTTAAACGTGCCGAGTCTTTATTAAAAGAAGCAAAGAAAATGGGTTTAACAGCAGTATTATTTCCTCTTTAACAACAAGGTAGTATCGACATGACAGATGAAGCGTTAATTCTCACAGATGCACAACTAAAAGCCTTCAAACAGCTTAATACTGCTTTTAAAAAGTGCTCATCTGTTGGTTTGCAAATACATGGAGAGCTAGACACTTTGTATGCGGTCAACAAAAAGGGCTTAGGCTCTCGAAGTGTAGTGACAGGTAGTTGTAACAATATGGTTACTGAAGGTGCAGAATCAATCATGCCTAAATCCTTTATGGGGTGCAGCGCTGATGATGGCGTCGGTATTGAATAATGGGATCGTACAATACTCTGCAAGCTAAAAGGCAATTTCAAAATGACTAAGTGTAAAAGAGAAAAACGTATAATTTGGTTTGAAGACACTACTCAAAAACCAGAAAGAAGCGATAATAATAAAACTTCAATGGGTTTATCGGCAGATCTACTTCCTCAGAGTTCATCAATTTTAGAAATTCAGTTTTATGATAATCAAAAAACAAAAGTTTCGGCTATTTTGATTTCTGTTGATATGCATGCAGTAGAAGTATCAGAATATCGAAAAATAGCTTATGAAGCAGGATCTTGTGCCTGGGTTAGAAATTATTCAAAACCAAGCTGGACTCAGTGTAAAACATTGATGGGCCAACCCGCATTTTGCTAAGTGTTAAGATACACCAGATAGACTAATCGGAATAAAATAGAGGTTTTTTTAATGTCAGAACTAAAACATGAAACCCCATGGGTTAACACACTTGGTGACTTTATAGCTACCAAGCTAACATGTCACGATATGGATATCCCTTATTCAAGGCTTACTGAGGGAATGATCATTATCGATGGTAAATTTAGCCAAGATGACTACTTAGCTATGTGTCGCGCAGTTGTATCCCAAGCGGATTTTGAAAAGGAGATATTACAAAGTGAAGTATAAAAAGAAAGTGCTCGTTTGGATGCCAAAAGGTATTGATAAGGAAGGGGTTCCTGTTAAGGTCTGCCCAACAATCCCATTACCTCCAGAAGGAAAACCTGATCGAGTTTGGACTGTCTACGGCTTTTGCAACCCGCTTATTAAACCGCCAGTCACTATGACACCCATTCATTTGGATGGGTCGTTTTTAGAAGATTACCTGCATGACTGGAACGTTAGAAACAACAATTTCATTTATCGCAGCCGAGTATCTGACGGTGGTAGCTGGCTTCTTTTTGAATACAAAAAATCTTAATATTTTTATAATTTAAAAAGGATAACTAAAAATGTTAAAAAAATACAACGTGATTTTTATTGAGTTTGGCTATGAGTTTAAATCAACACCCTGCTCAGAAGAAGATGCCGACACCTTGCTTACCAGGCTTTCTAAAAGGGGTATCACAGCCGCTTACAAGACAAAGTCTGACTAAGTTAGACTTGCGCGTGAATTACCCTGATTGCAGCAGTACGCTTCAATCAGGAAGGCGTTAAAACAAAAACAAAAAACTTATAATAAAGGTATAACTTGCAAAACATCCAAATAAGCTCAAGTACTAACTCCGTTATTTTAGACGCGCTATCTCAATTAGAAGAACCTCTTCGATCTAACGCCTTTCTTCGTAGCATAAACATCAGAACAGGTCAGGTTTTCGACATTCTTGACGTAGAAGAAGAAATTAATTTCATTAAGAAGTACTGTTCTTACGGTGTAATAAAGGAGTCTGAAGCTACAGTATTCATGTTTTTAATTTTCAAATATCTAAAGAATAAGTACATAAGTAAAAATAAAAATGAAAGTTCTGAAGGTAGTTGTGAGCTTATCGCTATTTTTCAAATGTTTGAGATTTGGTTCAAGTAAGACAGTAAGTTTGACCGTAAAGTAGCGCATGCAAGTTAAGTTAAGTTAAGTTAATGATCCTAAAGCAAGGGGCTTCGATAGTTAGTTAACATTACGGGTTTAGCTTCACTATGCAGCAATATTAATGAATATTTTTAGTATTAAATTCCAGTTGACTTTACTATGCAGTTAAGTATAATGGCTGCTTAATCACAAGATAACGCTGGCATGATAAATCGGATTGATAATACATTGGCGTTGTAGAGAAGAACCTTATATTTTTAAAAAGAGATAATAATTATGCGTCACACTGTAAATGCTAAAACTACACCAGACTGTCCAATATGCGGCAAGCCACTTGATGGGCTAGCAGAGGACTTTACGCTATCTAATAAGCGCGATGACGCATCGTATCAAGAAGATGAGTGTGGCTATTGCAATGCAGAACTGGGATTTACAAAAATTTCTGATACTGAAGTGGTAATCGAAGAGATTTAGTTTCCAGAATGGGATTTCTAGCATTTCCGCTACACCTTTCAGAAAAATCATTATTTATACAGGGTTGTTATGATTAATCACAGTGAAATAACGTTAGTTGATTTACATTCTTTTAAAACAATTAAGAAAATAATGGAAGATCAAGCTTTTGATAATTCTACTAAAACAATTAAGGAGATAGTGGAAGAACAAGCTTTTGATGATGAATCAATGAAATCCAATGGTATAGCTTTACTGTTCACAGACAAGCCTGCCAGTGAATACTCCATACAGATTGATCTATTTCAATTTGCAAACACTCAGCTTGCGAATACAATAAATGGCCTTGAAAACATCAGTGAATTCGCCAAAAATGGCAAAATCGACCCAGATCTTAAGCATTTCACATATCAGATGCTATTGGTTAACCAGTGGCTTTTTAACTGCCACAGTATCCGAAAAGGCGAGTTAAAAGAGTTTCCTGTTTTTGATAAAATAGATTTGAAAGACCAACTAACGAGACTAATTCAATTATTGTAAAAGTAAGAATTATGGTTATTTTCAAGTCTTGTAAAAACCAAAGCCAAAAGTGATCATGACAAAGTATAATAGCTTAATCAATTACACTTCTGAAATTCTCAATAACGCTTTGGCCAAGTCAATATGTAGTGTGTGGAGAGGTAACTATTGGAATTATCTGTGAAACAGATTTCATGCAACACCCATCAATTTTACGATCTCGATTGATGGGGATATCTAACTACCCGAATTAACTAGTGGGTTATGTATTACAACACCGTAACTCCCACTACTGAGCGAAGTTGAATCCCAGTCACTATCACCACCAGCGTAAGCTTGTGCCGAAATTGAAATTAAAAGTGCTGTAAAAACAGAAGCTATTATTTTTTTCATTTTTTCACCTATTAATTATTATAATTATCATCTTTCTTATAATAATTGTACCAACAACTAAAAAAAAGTAAAAACAAATAATTCTAATTTGCGCTGAACTTCAAGCAATAATAATAAATACCGAAAATAATTAACTTTATAACTTAATTAACCAGGAACCACTTTACTATCACACAAAGTTGGCCTCCCTGTTTGATTATCTAAACGACAACATTAATGGACAAATCATCACAAGATCGAGGGATCTCAAAGGCAAAAGCACCTGTTTTAATTACTTTAGGGTTTATTGTATTGGCAAAAAATTTACGGAGACCTATCTTACCTGCAATCTTTGACGAGCAGCACAGGTGACCATCATTGGTAGCTTTATAAACAAAACCAGCATCTTCACGTAGCTCTAAACCCTCCCTTAGGTAGAAAGTTTCAACAGGGGCCTTTTCGAAACTAACAATGCTCATGTTTAATATAAGGATGCTATTTTCCATTTGTATATCTTTTAATGCTTCAGGTTTATCAATTCTTTTTTTATCGAGTAAGTAAAAATCATTAAGCCTGAACTTAACATCCTCCCTTCCCTTAAAAGAATAGAACTTACCGTTTCCAGATATTTCCTTTATTTTCTTCATTTTAATTCCTGCTTTTAATATTAGTTAATCTTGTAATTTTAACCATAATACAGAATTTCCATCATTTACAACAAGAACTAAAGCCAAAAAATAAACGACTTAAATAAATTGGAGTGTTCCAGCATTCCCAGTGCGTTAATAAAAATCGTGGTATTATGCTTTTAATATTAAAATAACGGGTAAAAATACAATGAAACTAAGTGCGAAAACAAAAGAATTTATAAAAAAAATAATTATTGAATACAATAGAACAGCTTGTCTTCGCTCATGTAATTTTGAAGAATATCTATCTGAAATTGAAGCGTCAAACTTAGTTTCTGTTAGTGTTATCACACCTTCAGAACAAGTAAAAGTTAAAATAACAGCTAAGGCAAGCAATAAGGAACACTGTATAGGCCACCTTTTCAACTCCCTTGCCCAAAAAGATCTTCAGTATAAATTCTCACTAGGATTAATAGAAGATCATAACTTCAACTGCTATCCATACGAACTTAAACCATATTTAGATGACTTCTTTTTTGAATTAATCCAAAACAATACCGCAAATATCGATTTCTGTTCTTCTTTTATAAAAAAAGAAAAATTGGACAAGGTAATTAAAAATAAAGAAGTTGGAATACTCCTGGATGATACGATAAAAAAAATAGAGAATGATTTATTATCAACACACATATTTCAATTTCCCTTTGTTACGCCTGGTTTAAAATCTGATATTCAATTATCTAAAAATATTGCCATTAAAGTACTGAATTCTTCAAGTCTGGATGATAATTACGAAGACAAAATAAACTATGATAAAAAACCTGTTTATAACGCTGCCATAGAGATTCAGTTTAATACCAGTTCAAGTCTTAGGTTTTCAGAGCGACTAGCAAAAGAAGTTTCTAGGCTAACAAGTCAAATAATAAACATATATGCGCAAATTATTTACGAAGGCCGTGATATTTCCAGCTGGCCTTGTAGCCTCCCTGATAACAAAGGTAGGGGTAACCCATCACTTTACTCACATATCAGAGCAGGAGAGTCTGAGGGCAGCCCCTCAGCTAAAGATCGTAATCATAATGAATTTCGAAATGATGGCTTTTGGAGTGAATTCCTCATTCGCATTGAAGAGGGTAGAGAAGAATTCGATATAATCATGAAAGTGCCAGAATTAAGATTAATACCTTCCGATCATAAGCGAGTTGGTGATTTGCTATTCGATGCTTTAATTTGGTATGGAAATGCTTACTCAGAAGTAAATCCAGAAATGAAATCTTCAAGATCAATCATTGCAATAGGGTGCTTGGTTAATTTCGAAAAGAACGAAACTGGAAGTTTGGAAACTTTCGTATCGCGAGTCAAAGCATTAACCGCACTAAATCAGTCTTGGATAGGTGATGTTGATAAGCAATGCCAAGACATTTACAACGCCCGAACTTCAATTTCTCAAGGTTTAAAAGTAAGTAATTCCTTGGCGTTAAGCTCAACAATATTTGCCATGAAAACACTGCACTTATCTTTTGAAAGACTTGATAAATTCGGTTTTGATAAAAATTCATTTAAAAAAACGCTCCCTGAATATCTTGATTTAGTGCATGAAAAGCACTTTGGTTCAGGTAAGTTGATTTAATTATTATAACTAGGTAGAATTACCCCTAGTTTATTTTTTCTTATTTACTTCAATGTGATAAGATTAGAGCTTACCCTGCACATGTGCGGGTGAGTGGGGGGTGTCATACACATGATGTGACATCTTTACAGTGCATCCCGCATATGTGCGGGTGAATAGAGACTTCTGTCAGTTACAGGGTTCAACACACTCCTCCCGCATACGTGCAGGTGGGTGGGACTTGGAAATAGAGCTAATTGATAGATCTTTGTATATCTCGCATTAGTGCGGGTGAGTGGTAAGTTCCGTTTTTTTCATGACGTTCGAATGATTTACATCCCGCATGCGTGCGGGTGAGTGATGGAGATAAACTAATTTTTATTTTTGTATCCCGCATGCGTGCGGGTGAACGAATGCCTTAATGCGTCACTGAAAAGTTAAGTGGGTGTGTCCCACATACGTGCAGATAGGGTTCGTTGAAAGTTACAGGGCTTTCGTTATATAATGCACATCCCGCATATGTGCGGGTGAATGGGGTCGTCATACACATGATGTGACATCTTTACAGTGCATCCCGCATATGTGCGGGTGAATGACACAAATACTAAGACGTATCAGTCATAGTGGATTCCGCATTTGTGCGGATGAATATCTAGCGATACCTGGAACTGTGACTATTGAGAAATAGATCCCGCATTCGTGCGGGTTATTTTTCCATTTCAAAAGCGCTTGTTAGTGTCGATTAAGATACCATGCGTAGCTTTCATGCTTATCCTGAATTTCTGCATAAAAATCAAAATCTAACAGTTTTAGCTGATCTAATCTTTCCTGCATTTCATGCAATGTTAATGTTTCTTTAGTCGGTTTGCAGCGATTAATTATTAAGCTGTTCAGCCCTTGATATTTCATGTGGCTAATGTTTCCTACGGTGTCACCAATAGCCTCCATTAACTCCATTGAATTAAATAGAATGTAGTCCTTTGGTGACAAGAAATTCCCTTCCACCACGCTAGGTGCATTCATATTCAAAGCATCAATTAGTACATGGTATTCTGATACTCGAATTGAAAACTCAGAGTCGAGTCCTTCAAAGAGAATTATTATACTTTCATAGTCACAAGATCCAACTTTATGTTTTATTTTGAAAAGTAGGTGAAAAACTAACTTTGCGTTATTATTTTTTAGTAACCAAGCTACATATTTATAAATGCCATGTCTTGAAATCATATTCTTTGGTTTGGTGAAATCACCCTCAAAGCCAAATTTATCCTTCATTTTTTCAATGCTTTTCATAGCCAAGTTAATGTCGGCATCTTTCGCATTTAGGTATTTAAGCATTGTCGCTGTCATTTTTAAGATCTCATTCTTATTAGCATTTAAAGTGAGTGGGCTAAAGCCCAATATCGGTAATACACTTCTCGCCACTGTGACTATTTTAGTTCTTGTGGCAAGATTACAGGTGAGTATAGTTTTTACAGGCTTATTGCCAGCTCTTAATTATTTAAATTTAGAAATTAAGAGATGGCTTGATAACCCTTAATTAAAATCACTTTTTCAAGTATGTAATTATAAAATGACGGATTGTAGTTGACGGCAAAAAACATGGCTATAGTTGATGAAAACCTATATTTATTTGTGATTACATCCTGATGCTTTTCAGCAATCGGAGCAATGGCGTTACTGATAGTTCCACTTACGCCCTCTATTGTGCTGAATGCTCCGCTTTTCCCTTCATTTAGAGTCTGTAAAAGGGCATCGTTCAGCTCTCTAGCAACAGCGAATAAACGTGTTTGATCACTACAATTTAAATACCAATCTCTTGCTTCTGGCATAGCAACGGTATCTTGCAAAGCTTTTGTTTTTTCTTTTAGCGTTAATTTGGTCATACGAGCCTTTATCTGGATTTTAAACTAATAGTCTGCCTCGTCATTAGGTCGAGGCAGTAAGCAAGGAGAGGTTACACTACAGGCTTAACCAGCCCAACCAGGTTTAGAGCCTTCCCATATAATTACAGAACCAGTTTCACCTGCCACATCTTCTGCGATCTCAAAAGCATCTACTGCGTTTAGGTAGTCAGTAGAGTCGCTAAAACCGTATTCTTCGGCAGCACCATGAAAAGTAACTTCGTACTGAGAATCTTCACTTGTCGAATCATCATCACACATTTCTGAAATAATTACTTTATCTACAACTTCTGAAGCGGTTACTGTTTTATTCATGACGCCCTGCCTTTGCAATTGATTAGTTTTCTCCAGTTGGTTCATTATACCTATATTTAAGTTATAGTCAACACAAACTCAACACCTACTTTTCTTTATTCGTTATAAAAAAATCAACAAGGATTTTATCTTGATCATAATTGGTTTCGTATCCTTCAGTCTCTGCAACTGACGCAGCAAATTGATAATTATCCATGACTTGTTTAAGAAGGATTTTCGCTTTGACAAGTTGCTCTGACGCGCTAATGGAATCTACCTGTTCAGATACCCTTGGCTCTTTCGGTAGTAATCTAACATCGTCAAAAGAGTAATTAGTGGCTCCACCCGATGCATCAGGTAGAATTACAACTCGCTCTTTATTCTTAACTTTCCAGACAGGCAAAACATCACCAATATCATGATAAGCAGGGTTAACGGCATTAACGACTTCAACCCAGTCTTTTTCTTTAAATTCTACATCTAACGCCATCTTATTTTCAATCCTCGCTTGATATTTCATACCAATCATTTTTTTCAAATTCCCACGCAAAATCACCAAGTACCACGGTGGCATCATGGATTACATTAACCCTGGCAGTGCAAGGTGTTATTGCATTGGCATTAAATGCATCAGTAAATAAATGATGACTTAAGTTACTTAGCTGAGCTACATCTGTGGATGAAGGTAACTTTTTCAAAATCATTTTTGCCATAATTCACCTACCTACCCTAATTTTTTTTCAGCATTTGTCAGAAAAGAACGCATTAGTTTGGTAAAGTTTTTCCAATTTTCTTCGTAAATTTCAATTGGAGCCGCTTTTGGCAATATCCCAAGAACGACCGCTTCACTCATTACTGGCTGCATTAATTCAACTAACGCTTGTGAATTATCGCCATCCAAAATTTCTAATATTTTACTTGTATCAGTCATGTGATCTTATTCCTCTACCAACTTGAAGTTTTCCCACTCGCTTGGTGCAATGGCACAAGAGT
>SPKZ01015288.1_pt1 | contig 22419 bp, 21 predicted proteins | sample 2456571 | NCBI WGS metagenome assembly SPKZ01 (sample SAMN11192286, study PRJNA482655) | marine metagenome | biome: ENVO:00000447; feature: ENVO:00000244|ENVO:00000211|ENVO:00000569|ENVO:00002023; material: ENVO:00002151; isolation source: ocean water from marine abyssalpelagic zone ... | reverse complement strand
TACAATGTGGATATGTTCACGGTTCCCACGAGAAAGTTTGGCCGTCGCGAAAGATTTCCTTCTTGTCCGCCCACGTCGTGCGCGTCAATTCGCAACTGACCTCAATCGGTACGCCCTGCCCAATGCCATCCGGGCCGGCCTCCGAAAACATGGGCCAATCGGTCATGACGTCCATGAGCTGACCCAGCGTGTCGCTCCACCCTGGCTTCAACGCGAGGTCGAATACCAGCTCATCGTGGATCGACTGCACCATCGCGGACCCATCGTTACGCGCCCGCACAATCGGATCTGTGCGGATCATGCATTCCTTCATCAGGTCGGCTGCCGTGCCAGAAATGATACTCGACATCATCTGCCGGCTTGCCCGGCGGCGTTGCCAATCCTGGTGCGAACTTATCCATTCAATCCTACGCGGCCGGCCGAACGGGTTCACGAAACTGTTGGCGTTGCGGCGCATCTCGTTGGCCATGCCGCGCTCGAACTTCTTGATCGCGGGGTACGTTTTGAAGAAATTCTCCAGCACTACTTTGGCCCGTTCCCGGGTGCCCTCGGGGTCCTCGAAGTAGCCGGGCATCCTGTTCGCTAGTCCCATCTCGGTCATGCCGTAGGTGTTCCCGAAATTGACCTGCTTGGCGATTTTGCGGTCGATGACCAACTCTTCCGCGGTCATCTGGTGAATGTCCAACCCTTCCTGGTACGCGCGAATCAAATTCTTGTCTTGGCAAAACCAGGCGAGCACCCGCAGCTCAATCTGTGAAAAGTCGATGTACGCGCGGATGTACCCTTCCGGGACTTGGAAATATTCTCGAATGGCGAGCTTCGTACCGTCCGGCAACTCCAAGGGCTTCCAAGCCACGTTCTGGATGTTCGGATCATTGGAGCTTAAGCGTCCAGTCCGAGGCACGCCGCGCTCCTTGCGGTCGAGCTGATTGTAGCTCGGCCGAATCCGTCCGTCGGCCGCAATGAACTTCAGAAAGTTCCCGGAGTACGTAGTGTGGTACTTGCCCGCCTGGGCTAGCGCTCCCGCCGCCTCGAACACGGCCACGTACTGAGGGTACTTGCACTTCAGGATCTCGCGGGCCTCGGCGTCGACTGAGGCTTTGCCCGTGTCAGTCTGCTTAGGTACTTTCAGACGCAACTTTTCGTACCACCATGTGCGCAACTCCTCATCAGTCCCTACGAAATCAGGCAGGCCCGTCATCTCGCGACACACCCCCAGCCAATGCAGAATCATCTGGCCGGTCTTCTCGTGATTCGTGCGAATCATCGCGGTGTTGACCGGCAGCCCTACAGTCTGCATCCCTAGCAAGCACTGCATGGTCAGGTGCTCACGCCTGTAGAGAGACTCCCAGCGCCGCGGAATCTCCGCATAGTGCACCGATCCGAGCCACAGCGTGTAGAGCACGTCTCTGCACGCGTACCGCCCGCACAACCGGACAGGCGTTCGCGAGTAGCCGAACCGCTCCAAGTACGTCGGCTCGCCCAGGTTGTTGACGTCTGCCGCGTCTACTTTCGCGCGCTTCTTGTAGCGCATCTTGAGCCCTCGGGCGTCCTTCTGCATCCACTTGGTCAGCGTCTTCTCTTCAGTCTTGGCGTCAGTGCATACGTACTCGCCAGCTAACCGCTTGAGCTGAAAGTTCTGTTCGTTTTCGTCGGCTATGTTCGCCGAAATCAATACGTCGTGTACATCCCGTGTGCACGTGATGCCGTCCGCTGCGTTGTGCAGCAAATCAAACTTCGCGTGCGCCCAAAAGCACGAGCCGGTGGCTGTGAGAATCTTGGTCATCGCCTCGCTGACGACCTTTGGGTCCAGGCCGGGCACGTCCTGATGGTCGCCGACATGGCGTATGGGCACGTACCAAGTCGAGATTTCCAGCGGACCGCTAAACGTCGCGCACGCATGTCCCACGATGCGCGCGCCTAGTGCAGGCGTGAGCCCGCTGGTCTCCGTGTCATGCGCCATCGACTGCGCGTTGCAGAGAATGAGCACCATGGAACCCAATTTCTCCAGGGTGTCGACGAGCGTATAATTTACGGTCACCTCTTCACGAGTGACCGTCGTCATTATGTCCCGCTCAATCCACGGGAACTCTTCTGCGCCGGCCACACCGGGCAGGAGGCCTTGGGCCGGCATTCAGTCGACGACCAGGGAGCCCCGGCGCGCGATGACGTTTCCGCGTTCGTCTCGCACAGACGTGCACTGCGTAGTGACCAGGGAAAACCAGTCGTTCCCGCTCCGGCAGAATGTACCGCTCGCGTTCTGCGCCGCGGCCGACAACGACGAGTAAATCTTATCCTCGTACATGAATCCGTTTTCGGTAATCGTCACCACGAATTCCTTGCCGGCCCGTGCCTTGCGCACGAGCTGGTAGCCCCAGCCCAGCCGTAACCCGGGCACGCCCAACTTGACCTTGGGCTGAGCGTCATCGCCGCCCTCAAGCTGCAAAACCATCTCCTCTTTCGTCACCGTCTGGGGAGCAGGCAATTTGTTGTTCGGGTTGCTCCTAGCTACCGGCCTGGTGTCCTTGCGAGTCTCCGCTAGGGCTCTGCGCCGTGGCTCAGGCTTCGGAGCCTCCTGAGGCGCCTCAGCGACCGCCGCGGGCTTTTTCTTGAGGACTTTCTTTTTGGCGACCTTCTTCCGCCCGGAAGCATGAACTTCTTCGGAAGCTACGGGCGCGACCTTTTTGACCGCCTTCTTCTTCCGCACTTTCTTCTTTTTCTTCGCGGGGGCGGGCTCAGGTTCGGGCGGCGGGATGTGATCGACGGCTAGCTCTGCAGGCACGTCGTCGCCGTCGAGGTCTTCGCGCTGCTGCATCCGGGCGGCTGCCCATGCGTACGTCTGTTCGTGATCTATGACCTGCTGGACCTCGCGGTCTGCATTCAGGGCAATGGTAATCAAGCCGCTCTCGATTGCCGCCGGTAGGCACGTGAACTTGTCCAGACAGTTGTGGCACGTGCTGTCCTCAGCGTCGTAGCCTTCGGGATTAGAACCTAGCGCGTGGCACTCCGTAGGTTCGCCGTCGAGTGGGGGGATCTCGTAGGCGTCACTCATCGGGCACTCCATTCTGCAAAAAGCTTGTCGGCTAGAGCCACCTCTTCCGTCGACAGCTTACGGAACACGCTAGCTAGCATGTGCGTATTCTCAAACACTTCGTGGAGCATCGCGCAAGACTCGATGTACGAATCCCCAAACGGGGCAGACAGCGGTGACTTTTCCACGTCGACAGTCAGGTACGGGATGATTTCCCCGTACAGACCTTGCGGGTGCCTTTTTTGGCGAAAGTGCGCGCGAACCATGTTCGAGTATTTGCAGCCGACAATCGACCAGTAGAAGCTCATCGACACTTCGCGCTGTTCGACTGCAGCTTTCTCCTTCGCCTGCCAAGCCGTAATCCACAGCTCTTGCTCAATGTCCTCGTATGACAGCAAAGGCAGGTATTGGGCCTTCGGTTTCAAGAGCAAAATCTTCTGTACCGTCGACCTCAAGGCGCACGTATCTTGTACGTTTTTCATAGTGTTCCCTTTACTCAATGGATCGCTAAGGGCGATCAGACCGCGATTTTCCGTCTTTCAGAACGGGACGAAATCAATACCTCAGTCAGTACCGAAAGCGCAAGGGAAGTTAGGTCAGACATCGAATTACATGGCCAACTTTTTTGGTAGTAATTTTCCACGGCCGCAGACTCCATCCCGATGCCATACACCTCGATGCCGGCCCGTTCCGCACGCTTGACAGCTTGCTTCAGGTACTGGCCTCCTCCAGCCCACCGCGAATGGCCTGCAGGGTCCCCGTCGCTGAGTACGAACATCACGTGGCGACGCTCGGGCCGCCGTGTCAAACGCCGAGCTGCCCACAAGACAGCCTCACCGTCTAGGTTATTGCGTAGCCCCTCGATGTGCATGAGACCGCGCGCGTCACTGCTGCTCCAATTCTTGAACACGGCGTGTATGGGCACTTGCAACATAGGCACGGAGCCTCGCGTGGCGAAAACAGACCTGGCAAATTTCGTAATGTCCGTGCCTTGCGCAGCTTCGGCGTCCAGAGCTTCGCGCATCACCTCGAAATTAGCGGCCGCGTCCTCGTCGCTAACCCACGGGTGGCTGTAATCGTGGGTGACGACCGTCGTAAATCCTAGAATCTCATGCGCGATATGCACGCGCGATAATGCCGCGTCGAGCGCCAACGCCGTACGCCGGCACAGCGTGGCAGGTGACCCCATCATGGAGCCGGAGCAATCGCACAAGATGCTCACGGCAACGTCAGTCGCGTCCTCCATCTCGTAGGACGTGTAAATCTGATCTACTGGGCGCACGCCTGTCGCGAACTCGATCAATGATTCCGTGTCCAGTACGCCTTCGTCTGACCCAGGCATCGGGCGTACCGCACTCTCCGAAACCAACGCGGCCTCGAAGCACAGAACTAGGCTGTCGGCGGCCAACCGGGACTCGGCTTCCTCCATTTCGTACTGACGGGACACGGCAGAATGGTCCTCCGCCGAAAAGTCGCGCTCTAGGTCGAATTCATGGCTGAACACCGTGTAGCCCGTACCGTCAGCGCTCTCACCTTGGAAAGCCTCCTGTAGAATCCGCGCAATCGCCCCTGTGGCTCCTGCGGCCCCTGTAGGCTGCTTGGCATCATAGCCACTGTCGTCCTTGTCCAGCCCCACTACGTCAGCCATACGCCGAGCAATCGCCATCAGCTCGGACGACGCTTTCGTGTGGTCTAAGGCCCAGACCTCCGCGATCTGGGGCTCCACGAGCTTCAACATGTCGTACAGCTCCGTGCGCTTTTTCCAAAACTCAATAGGCCTCCCGCCGTAGGGAGTCACCGCGTGACCCACAGCGGCAATGAACGCCGACTTCAGCTTGCCGGAAAACACCCACTGCTCGCCGGTCTCGCCCTCAAGGGACGGCTCCGTCAAGTACCACTCGTTCATAGCCGTCAGGTTTTGCGCGGACCCGACCAACACCTGCCCCCTCCTACGCTCCACATACCCGTCCTCCAACACGTTCTGCAAAGAGACCAGGGGTCGGCTAGGCTTCGTGGCTAGGAACTTGTCCAGCGCCTCGAAATCGCTGTCGACGCGGTGCCCGCACTCATGGTCCAGCAAGCCGTGCATCATCCGCCGAGCCTGCCGCTTACTGAGCCAATCGAAAGTCTCGATGTTCGGTATGTTGATGTAATCCTTGTTGCAGTACGCGCCTATGCCTCGGACGCGAACGTCTAGCCCCTGGTCAGCCGCTACGAACCGCCCGACCCGTTCCATCTCATTGACCAGCGACATTCAGCGCATCTCCACGTCGGAATAGCCGAAGATTCGTTGAATCACTTCCTTGACGACCTTCATGTCCGTGGACGACTCGAACTTGCGTATGACCGCGAGATTCGCCGCGCGCAGCATAGACCGCTCGCCGTACTCCAAAACAAGCTGGGCCCACTGCACGCAGCGCCGAGTGGAAAAGTCGCTGTTGAACTGGTCGTCCGCGCGTACCTCAGAAGCCACGCGCGCGATGCCGTCGGCCAACTCAGGGGACAGGTCCGGCACGTTAGCTAGGATGCGCTCGGTCTCGCCCTGCTTGTCCGGGTAGTCACACGCGACCACCATACCGAAGCGGTCCAGGAACGCCGCGTTGATCGGGGTCGTGCCGGAGTAGCGCGCCCGCGTCATAGCCCGGTAACCGATGGTGTTGCCCGTGGCGAACACCGCAAAGCCCGGGGCCGCCTCGATGGTCTCCCCCGTCTCGGGGATGCGCAACGTACGATTGCCCTCCTCTAAGACAGGCTGGAGCACGAACCTCACGGACGGCAGCGCTGCATCAATCTCGTCGAGCAGCACGGGCCAGCCGTTCTGCATACACGTCGCCAAATCTCCAGGGCTGAAAGTGAGCGTTAGCACACCGTCTTTGGCCTCAGGCACGTTCATGCCCCGCAGGTTCGACACTCGGGTTTCACCGTCGCAATTGAAGCGCACCAGGGGCATCCCAAGCTCTGAGCAGATGGCCCTGGGCAGGCTTGTTTTGCCGCAGCCGGTTGGGCCGGTCAGCATGATGTTCAGGCCCAGCTTGAGCCCCACAGCAATGTCCTCGACTTGCTCTTGGTCAAACACGAAAGGCCGCGCCTTGGGTGCGGCCGGTGAAGCTTTCTTCCAGCGCTGCATCACCACCGTGGTGCCTGGAATTGTGTGGTCTACGGTTGCCGCCTTACGAGGCTTTGCTTTTCTTGCTGCCATGCCCTGTTCTTCCCTTTTTGGTTGGTTTCAAATAATAAAAATCGGGCGTACGGCACTACCCCCCGGCAGTGCCCCCAGCTGCCAAGCCGTGCGCCCTGGTAATCCTAGGCGGCCGCCTGAGTGGTCTCGGCGGCTTTCATAGCCTTGCGGGTCTTGAACACCTCGCCGACTGCGCTGACCCATTTGGGGGCTTTCTTGGGGTCAACGGTGGACACGCGCAGGATGCCTGTCTGCAGGTTGCCTTTCCAGTCGTCGTGCTTCTTGACCGCAAACACTAGAGTCACGGCGACGCCTTTCTCGTAAGTGAACCCGGTGCCACTCGCGAACCACTTGAACACATGACCCTCGGCATCTTGGAACGTCATCAGCGTGCTATCGCCGAAGTCGTTCGACATCTCGCGCAGAGTGATAAGCGACAGCTCACGTACGTAGCGGGAGCCGACCGTGCCGAAGTGCTCGTTGTTGACCGTGGGGCGCTTACGCAACTCGTCAGCTTTGTCGAGCGCCCGGCGATGACCGGAGACCGCGCTAGCTACCAGACCACTGTGCCTGCGCGTAACGGAGTGAAGCGAGCAGGCGACTTTCAGGTTTTGCTCGTAGTCACTGTCACCGGTCAGGGCTTGCGCCCAGGCCAGCGCTGCCACGGCGGCGGCGATGCTGTCGGCGGTGGGCTGAGCTTCTTCCCAAACAGCCACGTCGGCGGCGTGACGCTCATCAGTGTCGTGCGAGTACTTCACGGGGTAAGCCATATTGCTCTTAGCGCGAGTAGCGGTCGCCATCTCTGGGGTCTCCCACTCGGACGCCTTGCCCTTGCTGGTCCAGCCAGACAGCTCGATGCGGCGCGCGACTAGCGCGGTGTAGTGGACAATCTCGTCGCCGAAGTCCCCAGGGCCTAGTCCGCCGCCGCTGGTTCCCAGCTCGTCCAGGTCGCCCTCGAATTCTATGACCATGTTGTACGCGCGGAGAGCGGCTGCCACGTCGTCTGAGGCCAAGAAATCCGCTAGGCAATTGCGCCCGACAATCTTGACCTCACCGTCCTTGGCTACGACGAACGTCTCGATCCGGTTACGGGCAGTGTTGCAGTGCTCGCAAATGTTCGACTCGCCGCGGACATGAGCCGGCATGTCGAAGTCGTAGCCGTAGGGGGCGCGGCTGATGATCGTGCCGGCCTCGGTGTGCTCGATTGTAGCGACGAACGTCCAGCCGTTGACCATCGGCGCGCTGCCGGTCAGCTCGATGGTCGTGAAGGACAACACCTTCGTGGCGTCCTCTTGAACCTCCGAGCGAGTACCCACGATTTCGTAAGTAACGGCGGGCATGTTGAGCTTCGCGCACTTGCGGTTCAGCTTCACCAAACGCTCGTCTAGGAGGTCGATGCGGCTGGTGAAAATCTCGACGGTGGTTTTGGTGGGAGTGGTCATCGCTTGTAGTCCTCGCTGGGTGGACCTCCAGTGTATCGCCAAATGTAGCTACAACACTATAGAAATCGTCGGGCCTAAGCACGATTGCCCGCAAGTAGTGGATATGTCAGGGGACCAGCGCGCTGGCCAGGGCCGCTACGGCTCGATGGGGAGCGGCCGCGGAGATCACTTCGGCGTTATACAGCTCCGGTAGGCTGCCCGGGTCGTACCCCTCAGGGGGCTCTGCAATGTAGACCGGTGCATACGGCGCCAGCTCCGCCGCAATGCTGAGAGCTTTCGCGCGCTCCTGCTCTCCGCGGTCCAGGTAGATGGTGTACCGCGAGACACGCATACGGCGTAGGCGTTCAAGCTTTGCCGGCGTTCCCTTCCCCAGTAGGGCGACCGCGTGCCACCCGACTTGGATGGCATCGACCGGCCCTTCGACGACGACGACGTGGTCTTCGTACATTGCTCGGTCGTAGCCGTACAAGACATCACCGGCCGCGGCTTGCGGCGGGCCGTCCGGGTCCGAGTACGGGTTCAGAGTTTTGCGGTACTTCGTAGTTTTCCGCCAGGCCCGCCGAGCTTCCTGATCTAACCCCTCGGGCGGATTCCAGCTCGCGCGCCCTTGCCAGTAAACCATGCCTCCGTCCATCACCACCGGAAACAGAACGTAGCCGGCGGTGCGGCCAGCCGTGCCCGCGTAAATTCCGTGTGCGACCAACAGCTCGTCGGACACTCCCCGTGCGCGCATGTACGCGAGGCACCCTGGGTGTTGCTGGATCGGCACGGCTCCCCGCGGCCAACTCATCAGCGGCAAGCGCGACAGAACGGGCTTGGGCGGCGCGGGCGCGACCACGTTGCCGCCCAGGTCCAGGTTGGCATCTCCGCCGACGTAGCCGTCCAGCACTTTGCCGATGGCCTCATCCGACGTGCAGCCGGTCATCGTCTGAATCAGCATGAGTGTGTTGCCCCGCTCGTAGCAGTTCCAACAAATCCAGCTCCCCCGCCCGTCATTTTTGCCCGCGTTCCAACGCAGGTTCGAGCCGTTGCAGCTCGGGCACGAAAACATGTACTCCGTCGAAGCAGCGGATCGCGTCTCTTTGTAGCCCCCGTACGATCGCGCGAACGTCGGCGCATCAAAAGAACTCAACGCCCTAGCTAGTTTGCTCATCCCTGTTTCTCCCCCATGTCCGCAGACACTACCTCCGCCACCTCTGCCCCCGTCACCATCCGAGACCGAGACAGGTCGTTCGTAATGGCCCAGGTCTGGTTCACCGGGTTGTCTCGATGAGCCTCCCAAAAAACGCGCATCTCGCCGTTGTCCATTTCTTCGTCGGTCGCGTTCAAGCTCCCGTACGCGTCCACGATCCTGACTTTGGCGTACGCATCGGCCACGGTCGCTGCGCTCAGCGTATGTTTCACCGTGTGCGCGTTGGGCTTCGGGCGCTGAGCCTGCCAAGCCGTCCAGCACGCGATCATCTCTTGGTTGACCAGCCGCTTCAGATCGCGCGAGGCCTCGACCTGGTGCTTCGTCTCGGAATCGGCTTTGTACCGGCTCCGCAGCAAGTCGACATAATCGAGAATCATCAGGCCGGGCTTGAAGCCGTAACTTTTCAGCTCTTGCAGCTCCGACTTCACGTGCTGGGTGTTCACGTCCCAGTCGTTGAGCGTCCGGATGACCAGCAGCTTTCGGTACTGCGCACAGCGATTCTCCAAGTCCGCATACAGGTGGGGCTCGATGTCGCCCCGGCGTACGTTCCGGTACAGCTCATTGGAAAACAGCGAATCGTATTTGTTCGCGATCTGATGCCCGTGGCCCTCCAGCATGAAGTGCACGACAGGCGTAGCCGTCCGTCGGATCGCTAGGTACGTCTGATTGCACAGCCAAGTCGTTTTGCACCGCTTCGCGTACGCGAGCACGGACCAGACCTCGCCGGGTTGTATGCCTCCGTCGGTCGCACGGTCCAGATCCGCGATGCCCGTAGGTAGCCCCGTACTGCCCAGCATACTCTTGGCCATCCGGATGGACTGGCGGTCGCCCAGCTCCTCGAAATACCATTGGCGGTCTATGTCCTCGAACGAGATTTTGGCAATCTCATCCTGAGCCCGCGCCATCACGTCGTACGCCTCGATGGTCTTGCCCGCGTTGAACAGTTCGGCGCTCTCTTGGTGAGCCACGCTAAAGGCATTGCGCCGGCAGAAGTCCCCCAGCTGCTCCTTGATCCATTCGCTCTCGGAGACCAGCTCCCCGAGAAATATGACGCTGTCGACTTCAACGCGGAAGTGCACCAGCTTTTCCGAGGGCACGTGGCGCGAGGCCTCGATCAGTTGCATGTCTCCGCAGCGCCGTTGGTAGCTGCTCCAGTAATTCTCCAGCACCGTAAACACCCAGCCCAGCGCTTCGGTGGTGAAGAAGCCGGACTCGACGTGTTGCATCGCTTTGATGCAGAACACGTCGTCGACCATCATCAGCCGCAGGATCGAACGCTGTAGACCTACCTCAAACTGGAACGCTGCCATTTGGTACCCACTGCAGTGCTTTCAGAATTCTCTGGGGTAATCCCTCGTGCTGTCCCCGTCTCAAAGCGACCACGTCGAAACCATTGTCCTTGCGTTGGTCGTGCGCGCACTTGCCCGAAGCGGGACACACACCGCAGTAACCGGACCGCGGGTCATAGCCTCCCGAGAAGGGATTGAACCGGCACATCGCCTGGTCGTTCTTTTCCCAGTAGCGACGCCGTACCTGGTCGTCGAACTGGTTGAACGTCTGAAGGTCGTGCACCTGCTGCACGTACAGAGGTTTCATCTTCCGGTGCTGAATGTCAGAGACCTCCAACACCTGAGCCTCGAAGATCACGCGCTCACTGCACAGCTGGTTCCACTGGGGCAACCGCTTGCAACGCCGAAACCGAACAGTCAGCGCTGCTAGCGGTTCGATCTGATGCTTCCGGCACCAGCCCAAAAACTTGGAAGCGATTGAAACGTCCCGTGGGTTGTCTACGTGCGGATCGTAGTGCTCCGGGTATTTTGCGAGTTTCTTGTATTCTGAAATGACATTAGCTTCGTCCATGGTCCCTTTACTCGTGTACGCAGCCCGGTAGCGAATGCCGGGCCAGTGTCTTACGTGATTCTGAATGCCGACTTAGTGTCGGGTGATGGCTGTCGTCGAAGTCATAAATTCTGCCCCACTCTTTGCCCGGGTGCGCCGTCAGAGGCCTGAAGTAGCTCTGAAGCATCTGCACGCTGCCAGTTCCACCGGACGCGTAGATCAGCGATGAGGCGCTTGGTAGATCAACCCCCTCACCCAGGACTGTCGTGCCTACCACGCAGCGCACAGATCCGGACAAGAAATCTTTCAGCGTCTCATCCGTCAGCGAAGCCTCGCCACCCTTTACAGCCAGCGAGCCGGGAATCATCTCGCTCAGGACATCGGCTTGTTCGCGGCGTTTCACTAGGACGATTGTCTGCTCTCCCTGCTCAACAAGCGAGTTTGCAAACTGCGCGACGAGCGAATTTCGCCAGTCACATTTTGCGATGCCCTGCTCGTATGCCGCCTGCCAGTTCCGGGCACGCAGCTGTGGGCCGTCCGTTGGGACGAAACTAATGAACGGCTTCGCGAGAAAACCGTTCCGAACCAGGTACATCGGGTCAATCTTGTAGAGCACACGCGAACAAATGGCTTCCATGGCCAACCCATCGGAACCAGTTCGCCAATGTGTCCCGGTAAAGCACAACCGGTGATAGACATTTTCCGCTAGCGAATTGATGCGGTGATACGTCTCGCTCGCCGCGTGGTGGAATTCGTCGATGACCAGACAGTCACGACTGTCCCACCATTCGCGCGGGAGCTTCACCGCCGACTGTGGTGTAGCAATCACGAACAACTTCGACGGGTCCTTCTGCTGGGGCGTCGCGCTTCCGTCGATCCGGCTCACCAGCTCGGAGCCGAACCACTCCGAAAAGCGCTCGTACGTCTGCCGGACGATTGCCACGCTGGGCGCGAGGTAGACCGTTGGGACGTTGAAGCGGTCCAGCGCACTGGCCGCCATGAAGGTTTTCCCGCTTCTCGGGGGTGCGTCTATCACTCCCACCCCCTCACGCATGATCAGGCTGTGCACTTGGTCCTGGTACTTGCGCGGGTCCATGCCACCGATGACGAAAAGCGGGTAGCCAGAATCCGGGCGCTTACGCGTGTCGATGACCTCGCACGGGACCGCGTAGCCCTGGGCGCTGTAGTAGCCGGCCAGCGCAACCACATGTTCCGTAAGGCCGGCCGGTACGCGACTGCCACTCAGCAGTGACCCATAGTGAACCCCTTCGCGCTCGTACATGATGCCGAAACGGTCGCCCGCCTTGGTGTCAGGCTCGACCTCCACGGACAAGTGCACGGCCAAGTAGTCCAGAAACCAGGTCGGTGCACCATGGATCTCTGACCAGCTGTTCTGTCTCCAAATCTTCATCTCACCCACTTCAATACCGCTATGGACCGGTTTTCCCGAAAAAAACCTTCATGCACTACGAGACAAGTTGTTTCGTAGGTGTTAGTTATTACTCGGGCCTTGAGTCCAGGCACGACCGCGAATCGAGCCTTTAACCCCGTGTCGGTGTGAATCTCCCTTTACTCCCGACACGGGGTTTTCTTATTTTCGCGCTTGCCCCTTGCAGCCGCCCAGGCACAATGGCGGTCCAATAGCTGGAGGGCAGCACGGCGCTACCGGGGGTACCCCGGCGAGGCGACCCGTCCCACCGGAGAGTGGCTTGAGACGCAGAAAAGCGCCGCGAATTTTTACTGTAGTGATGACTCTGAAAACCCATTTGCAATCCAATGTCCTTAGTGACGAATTTATGCGCCGGGTAGTTTCTCATCATGAAGGGGCGGAAGTGAGTCAAGGAACGGTGGCCGACTCACGGCCGGCGGACAGCGCTGCAATGAACGAGACACGGATACGAAATCTCACAGTTTGGACGGCGCGCGAGTAGGCGTTGCTTCTTCTAAAACCGACCGATTTTCCTTATTCATACTTCTTCTAAAGAGGTATAAAGAGTAACCCCGAAGGGGTTACTTATGCCACCGGTGCGCTCGATTATCGGACTTTCGTCCGAAACCAGGATTCCGGCAAACCAGGACTCAACCGGCAAAGAGGGAAGCGATGCACCCGACATTAGGACTAATACCGACAGACGATGATCCCGGCGTATGTGCTAGCTGTGGCAACCCATGCGTACAGACAGACTCCGGCATTGAGTGCATGTTCTGTGAGACCATCAAGCCGCCCGCTGCGAAGCAGGCTCCGGCATCCAGTGTCGGGCAGGTCTACGATCCTGAGCAAGTGCCCCAACCTGAGCCACCGGCAGAAGAGGACACCGAGCCCGATACGGTACAGACCATTTTGAAACGCCGTGCCAAAAAAGCACTGGTGTCCGTTTTCAGGACACTGGCCGACAAGCTGGCCGAAGACGACTAGTCCAGTCCCGAAACGAACCCGTCGTACCAGCGCTCGATTCGTTTCCGCCAGGGCCAGGTCCACACGTAGCTGGCGCCCGTGAAGTGCTTGATCATGCTCTCGCGGTAGGCGTCGTTCAGCGACTCTTTGCCGGCGTACTCGACGCGGGTCCGGATGCTCTCTTCGTAGGCCTCCATCTCCAGCTTCATGCGCCCCCACGCGAAGCCAATCGGGAAGAACCAGAACAGGTAGTAGAGCTTGAACCGCAGCGACCCCATGCGCCGGCTCTGACGCATGTGCACGCGCTCGTGGCGCAGGATGGCGGCCCGGTCGAATTCGGGCAAGGCGTCCCAGATTTCCGGGGTGTAGACGGTGAACCCGATGGTCGTAGTGAATCGAGTCATGAACGAGTCCATGCCGCCGAAGCTGACGATTCGCAGCAGGGTGTCGAGCCGCTCCATGAACTTGTTGTGCCGTTTTGGCACTAGCTTGAACTGGGGGAACTCCGCGCGCGTGTCTTGAACGACTTCGTCGAACTTCTGAATAGTACTCATCCCCGCAGGCTAGGCCGCGGGCCCGAGGTAGCCAAGTTTGGGCTGGCTTTCAGCGGTCTGGCTGTGCCAAACTGCGCCTGCATCTCAATGCATAAGGGCCCCGGGTGTTTTTCATCGCTTCGCCAGGGGCCCTGCTCTATGCACCCGGCCCCCTTTGAGCCACCGCGACGAGTGTGGCCGGGGATGTTTTTTGCTAGCGGAGCAGAAGCGGTAGATTCCCGAGTAGCTTCCCCGCTCCGGGCTCCAGCCCGATTGCCGTGAGGGAGTCTCCCAAGTCAGGCTCGTGGAACTTGGAGTACGCGAACCCCGCCGACTTCTCGCATAGGCTTTCCAGCGCCTTCTCGTCTGGCACGCCGAGTAGTACCAGATTGGAACTGTTCTCGTACCAGTGGCGGTCGATCTCCGGATGCTCCTCGCCGAATAGCCTGAGTGCGTGGCAAGCCTGGGCCGCTTGGGCTCCGGGCGTAAGGTCCGTTCTCACGACAATGTATTGCTTCATGACTGCTCCCTTTTGAGTGGTGCAGAGGGGTGGAGCCGAACCACCGACCTTCCGAGTTTCGCCCGGACGCTCTTCCAACTGAGCTACCTCTGCGTTGGCGCAGGCAGACCAGAAGATTACTCCTCCAATCCGCCCGCATAAGAGGGCCCGGTAGGAATCGAACCTACGACCTCGACGGTCATTACTCCGTCGCGCTCTGCCTATTGAGCTACGGGCCCCTGTACGCAAACACTGATGAGCCCTCAGAGGGGCTGACTGTCAATGGAGGTTGTAGGCCACCCCCCCATGGTAAGCACCCGTTTCGGGCCGTCAAGGGGTTATGGCCCCTCAATAGGACAGCCCCACCCGACTAGGTCAGATGAGGCCAGGCACATTACCGTCTCCGGCGCCCTTCGGTTTCCCGACGTGCTAGGGCTTAAAGGTGTGGGCCCCGGCGCTGTGAGGCTTCCGGGACCCTTCGATATACCCAACGAGTCGGGCGCCCTCCCACTTGGCAAGCCAAGGTCGGCATCGGCGTGGGCGTCCAAATAGACTACTTGGCAATCTGAGCTGTGGCAAACACTGTCGCGAGCGTCAGCACGACCCCCACACCCGTCCACAGCATGGGCGAGCGGTGCCAGGCGTCCCGAGCTTCCTCCGCCTCCCGCTTGCCCCTCACAGCGGCGCTGAGGGCCTTTGCGCTGGTTTCCTGGGCCTTGGACGCCAGAGCCTCCGCGAGCCTCAGGTCGGTCAGCTGTGCGTCCCGAATGGCCGCTTTCTGAGCCAGCAGCTCTACCTCGGTCCGCCGGATGCGTAGCTCCTTCAGATCGGCCAGGATGACCTGGTGAGCGGTGAGCCCGAGCCAGATGCCGGTCTCGCCTTCGTGGACTAGTACAACGCCCTTGGGCTTCTCAGCCCGCGCGACAGACGACACCAGGGTCAGCCCGACGACCAGCGCCAAGATGCGTGCGTTCATGCCGCTCGCCCGGCTGTCCGCTTGCGCCGGACAGGCTGGGTAATTGCGCGTTCTACAGTCCAGCCCAAAGCCAGCCGATTGAACAGGCAAGTAGCCTGTAACTCATATTCCCGGGCCCACTGGGTCGCACTTTGGGTGCGACCTGAAAAAGTTAGTACGCAGTTAGTGCGCCGATTGTTCCCCTGCTCAGAAGATGTAGCCCAACGGCAGTTTTCCGGGGAGTACCCTTTGCTGTTGTCAATACGGTCCAAACTATGCCCGCTAGATGGTTTGCGCCCCATGTCCTCTAGGAAATTCACGTACGACTCTCGCCAGCGCTCACAAACTTTGATTCCACGCCCTCCGTAATTGGCGAAGTTCTTATTACTGGGATGGTAACATCGGGCTCTTAAACTACACCACGCCCGGTACTCCGGTCTTCGGCGGCCGCTTGCACCGCCATGTTTTCGGGTAATGCAGCCGCATGATTTGCTTTTGCCTAAGCGGAGAGATGCGCCGTTCACCAACACTTCATTGCCGCAGTTACATAGGCAATGCCAGTGTACGCGGCCCTTAATAGTAGGGCCTTGCCGGGTCACCGCCAAGTTTCCGAACGCCGTGCCCGCTGGGATAATGATGAGTTTCACAAGTAGCCGAGCTTTCTGTACTCCTCTAATATTTCCGAAGAGTCCAGCTCGGCCGCGCCGGTACGGGCCAGTACGATGTCGGTCTGCGCCTTGGCCAGCTTTTCTTCGATGGCCACGACCTCGGGCTCCCACGCCTCTACGCGCGCGAGGGCAGCCTTCTTCTGCTCGGTCAGGGCCACCACGTCGCGTTCGGCGCGGGCGACGACCAGGGCGTCGGTGAGCGTGTCCACGTGGTCTTTCTGCCACTTGCGCCAAAGCACAAACGCCAAGATGGCTACGAGCCCACTCGCAACCGCTGCCACCCAGGTCTTGAACTTGCTCACGGCTTCGTGTCGTCCTCTTCGGGGGGCGGGCGTTCCGTGTCCCCCGCTGCCAATTCCTCGTCTTCGGACTTCGGTGATTCGGACTTCTGTGGGAGCGGTACGGCGGACATACCCGGCAACGCCAAGTTGATGCCCTTCTTTTTGGCTCGTGCTTTTAGGTAAGACCATGCGAACAGAGATGCTACCGCCGCACTGCCGAAGTACGCAAGCGTCGGAGCAAGTGTCCAGCCCTTGCCCTCGGGATCAAGCCACCCGATGGATATCAAGGCAGACGCGCAAAGCGGATGCAGCACTAGGGTCTCGCGCCCCCAGAACCAAATCTGACGCATGGCCTTGCCGGCGCTCTCGTCGTAGGCCCGCTCGCGCGTGAATAGCTTGAGGCTGGCGAATTGTCCGATGACGGTGAGGATTGCGCACACGGCGACCCACGGCCAATGGTCCAGGGTCAGCAGTTGCTCGGCGATGGTGTCTAAGTTCATGATTTCCTCTCAAGTCTCGTACAGTAAAACGTCATTCATCGGCAGCGCCATGTCACCCCAGCCAGGGGCATTCGGGCTGTTCGCGTCACCATGCGCGTCGCTCTTGACGGTATGAGTCGTCATTAAATTGCCTATGAAGATAAATGAAGACGCGTTGTTGAAGTGCACGGAATTAGTTGTCGCGGGTCCGAAGTAGTTTGACTTGTTGTGGCAGAACGACATGGTGTTGTGGCTTGCGGACAGAACATCCAGCTGTAGGAAAGGGGCGCCTTCGTTGTCTACCGAGGGGTCGAGAATAAAGTCGTTGCTGTCGATGAACAACATGGCGATTGTACCGCCGCCGAAATCGTCCCGAGCCTCGAAACAGCCCGACCGCAGAAACGTACAATTCCGGATCGATATGTTCGACACGGCGCCGACCGAGGAGATGGGGGCGAGTAGTACTTCAGCCCAGCTGTCGCCGTCCTCTGTCGCAGGCATCATGTGCAAGAAGCTGTCGTTATCGATCACTACGGCGGTAGATTCCTGGATTATGATGGCCTGGCCTAGCAAAGTAGTCACGATGTGCGACTCGCCGGTTGAGTCGATGGTCGACCAAGTGTTGCCAGCTACGCGGCACGTGCTGGTTCTGTAAAGCACCAGGAACACGAGTTGCACGTGCGACTCGCTACCCGTCACCTGCGTGCCGCCCCAGCTGGTGAGAGCGAAGCCGGCGATGGCGGAGCGGGTATTCTCCTGCCAAGCGCCCACGTAGTTGCCGAGTACTTTGATTTCTCGGCCGAGACCCCATGTTTCCCCGTTCGTTGTCGCGGCGACTAAGATCATGATCTGCGCGTCAGAGCTGGCCAGCTCGACCGGCGGTTCCGTCCATTCGATTATGTCGTTACCCTCGATGCGCGTACGTAGGCAGTCCACGCAATAGATGGCGCCTGCGTCAGGCGACGAGTTTAGGAAGCCGCTTAAAATACGATTTACGCGGAACGTACAATCTAAAACACGAATGCCGACGGGCGCTTCATCGTTAGATTGAACCGTCAAGACGATGTCTTGTACGGCCGTAATCTTGAGCGCCCAGCCCGTGCCTTCGGTCTCAGTCACTCCGCCCGGAGGACTGACCAGGTTGGATATATCGGTGTTTGCGCCGACGTGGGTGGCACTGTACCGTAGGATGAATTCGCAGTTGTAAAATACGATGTTCTTGGGAGGCATGACGGCCGAGCCAACCCTTGAACACACGCGTACGCCGTCCTCGTCTCCGTGGTACATGAACTGGCAATCGTCAAAACGAATATTGCGTGCGGCCATGAGGTTAACCATGCCCTCGCGGCTGCGTTCCGCAGTCGCGTTTTCCAAGCACTGGAAAGTGCTCCGAGAAACCGTGATGTTGCCCGACCACTCGTACGCGGAGTTTAGACTGCTAGGGCTATTTTTGGCGTTGAACTTTACGTGCCCTACGAAGCCGCAATTGTCGATGTAGCCGCCGCGTTGAGACTGGTCGACCGTGTCGATGCCCGGGGCACCTCCTGCGTCCAGCGGGTGCCTACCTGCGATGCGGGACTTGCCGATGAACCAGCAATTCTCGACGCGTATACTGTTGGTGCATTCGAGTACAAATTCAGCACCATCCGTGGTGTCCATGTCGCCGTTACGTAGGGTGACGTTATTAGCGCTGAAGTGCGAGCCAACAGTCAGACTCAGTAACGCCGCGCCGCCCAGCTGCTCGAACCGAAGATTCTCTAGGTGGAGCGAACCGTCACTGATTAAAATTCCTGTCCCCGAGGCTACGTCGAACTCCACCAGGGTTTTACCCTCTTCTATGCCGGTCAGCTCTTCGAACTGATCGTCGCCGCCACTGCCGCCGCCGGCGGCTACGATACGCAGGTTTTTGCCGGCGATGGAGATTTGCGCCGGGAAGGTGTAGAGCGGGGTCGCTCCGAAGCCGCCTTCGTCCTTTAGGACGACGGTGATGATCTTGGGCAGGTCGTTGCTGTTGACTTCTATGTGAGCCAAACAATCGTACAGAGACGTCGGGCCTGTGAAATCCGCGTGGAGCGTACTTGCCGAGCAAGTGAAAGTCGCCGTCGCGATGGTGTCGAGCCGTTGGTGCCGCTCGGCGTCGAAACCAGCGGCTACGAAACCAGCGGCCTGCGCGGGTCGCGCGTAGGTGTTGAACTCGCCGAAGTCGTCGGCGCCTTTCATCTCGGCGACTTGCCGTTGTAGCGCGTGAAGCGCCTGCATTATGCCGCCTCGGGTGACCAGCGGGCTGCCGCGGTCCACTGAGCGGTCGAAATCCGGAATGCTCGCCAGAGCGGCGTTGCCGAACGGGAACACACCCTCGAACAACAGATCGCGCTTGTCCGTGATGTCGGCGATGTCGATTTCTGCCCCGTTCCAAACCACGTCGCAAAGCGCTACCCAGTCGCTACCTGCGTGACCGGCGAAAGCTACTTCCCACTCGGGAGTCTGCGTGACGTTCGTGGGCTTGATGAACTCGGTGTTTGACGCCGGGTTCCAGAATGCGCGGTTGTCCTCGGAAGCCGCCAGTAGGCGAGCCCGGATTTTGACCTCGTAGGTGTTCGCAGGCTGTCCGGTGAAATCCAAGAAGTGCTGAGCTGCGCCCTGCCCACCGATGGTCCCAAATTCGGTGGTTACACCGTCAAACAGGGCCGACAGAAACGCACCGTCAACGCCGCTTTCCACGCGCTCGATGAGCAGACGCGCCGACACGCCCGGATCTTCGGGAACGCTGTCGAACCCGCGGAGCACGCGCCCCACGGTGTCGCCCCCGCCAAACAGCTCGGCCAGCCCTCGGCGGCGAGCCGCGGCCGAGTAGGAAGTGATGTTCGTGAGGTCCGGCAGGTCTACGCGCTGCTGACTCTCAAACCGTACTTGTTTGTCGCTCATAATCTGGGTCGCAATTCTACACCAAAACCAGCCGCTCGGATCTGATCTACCAGGCACCGGGCCTGTAACAAGTTGTCCGAGAGGTAGGGGGCGAGGTCGTTGGAGTCTACGAAGCCGGGGTCCTCCGGCAAGTAGTGGCCTTCAGAAGCATTGTAGTCGATGAGCAGGTCAACCCCGGGGCCTGGATTGACGCCTAGGGTGATCTCGTTGCCGGTGAACGAGCCGCCCGTGTAGAAGTTCTGCCCCGTGCGGTCGCCGAGTCGCGCCGCCTGCGTATCCAGAAATACGCCGAACACCCCGAACAGGGGGTCTACGTCTTGTCCGCCGCTCATGCCGCTCAGCACCCACCCTACGTCGGCCACGGTACTCGTAGCCGTCACATTGCCCGCGATGCCCACGGCGGTGTTAGCGAGCGTCAGGACGTCCGCAATGAGGTCTCCGTCAGACCACTGGCCAGCTTCTGCCGTTATGTTCAGAGTTGGGGCACCTGTGATGGCCGTCACGAGGGCATCGCGCACAGTGCTCGGGCTGTCGGTAGCCGTGAAAGCCACAGCTCGAAGGGCCGGCGTCTCGACTACGCTCGCGTCAGAATCAAACTCGAAGGTCACCGCCGGATTAACGCCATCGCTCAGCACCAGGTTCTCGCCGTCCACAAGGAATCCCCCGCTTACGCACTGGATGCGCCCACGCGCGACCCCACCGTCGAAAGGGCTCGTGTTGACATCGTACGCAGCGAACGCGACCGAGCCGTCGCCCGTGGTGGTGTGGGGCTCACCCCGGTTCAAGAAGAATTTGCCTTGCAGGTCGCCGCCCAGCGGCGCCGCTACCTCGACGAAGGTGGTGAACGGGTTCGTGATATTTCGCTCGAATACGAAAAAGTCGTTCTCGTCGAAAATGGCGGCCAAAGCGTACAGAAACGCCGCATGAGTCGTTTTTGACAGGTACGCGGTTGCTTTGATTACCTCGCGCCATTGGTCGTCTGTGAGCCCCGGGCACTTGTCGACGCCCAGGTTCCTGCCGATGACGTCCAGGTCGGTCCCGACCGCGGTATCGACGAAGAAGCCCCGCCGGGCGTGGTCGAGCGCCGTTGTGTTTTGCGCGTAGTCGTAGACCAAGCTGGTGTTGTTGTGGACGCTGGGAATGTCCGACCGGTCGATGCCCCGTTCTAGGCCAGTGAAGCTCTTGAGGGTTCGGCCGGTGGCCGTGATGATCTCCCCGTCGATGACCAGCTTCGCGTTCCCCGTCCCGTCCTTGACCTCGCCGAATCCGATGGTCGAGTGAACCTGGATTTCGTCGTCATCCACGAGCAGTGGCGCCGTGAGCCGCGTGAGCCGCTGCCCGGCGATGTCGTCGTCAGACCCGTGGATGGCCTCCAGGATGGCCCTGAACAGCCCTGTGATGCCCTTTGCGCTGCTCACTGGAGGATTCTCTCGCCGGTGGCCCAAGCCGCCGCAAACCGTCGTTTGACGCGTTCCACCTTCATCTCGTCGGCGAAGTCTTCGTAGGTGACCGCGTCGCGCAGGATCGCGCTGGTACCGAAGGGCGTCACGACGCGAATCCCGTAGGTGCTGAGCGGGAGCGCGGGGGCCGCGATGAGAGCTTTCTTCGGACGGAGGTCCATTTCGGGACGCGCGTAGTAGCCGTACCCAACGACCTCGTCGCCTCCGGTCATGTCGATGAACTCGAAAGTAGTGGGGTGTGCGAAGTGCTCTCCGAAGATGGCCAGGATGGTACCGCCCACCACGTCCGCGCGAGGTCCCGTGAGCAGTACAGTCGGGCTCTCGCCTTCGCTGCCGGGGGAAGCCGCGCCGTACAACGACGTGCCCCAACCGGCGCCCCAGTTGTCTACGGCTGTCGTAACGGGGGGCGGAAGCTGGGCGTCACCGCCGCCGTAAGCTTCACCCCAATTGCCTGTGCCCCATTCGCTCATTACCGGGCCCGCTCAGAGTATGAAAGTGTCAGTCTCAAGGACACGAATGTAGTCACAACCCACAATCGGAATTCCCGGAGCCACCGCGGACGCCGGTGCGTCGGCAATGAAACCAATCCGATCCCAAAGGCTTGATGTTGTAATCCCCGATTGGCGTGAGACATGTTGCCAATTGCCGCTCGCACAGGCTACCCAGAAATCGATAGTTGTTCCAAGCTTGTGAATGGCTACGTACTCCCACGGCTGGGCGATGTTCGTCGCGATATTAGCTAGGTTTACTGTCGCGCCCTGCGGGCCGGTTCCTTGTACCTGAACCGAGACCTGAGTAGTGGCGTCAGATTCATTGAGGTAGCAGACCGCAAAGTTTGTACCGTAATCCGCAAACGCTCCGTTGCTCTCACAGAAGCACAAGCCAATTCCGCCTTCGTTCGAAAGCGGGGCCGATATCTTCTTGTTGAACTTCAAACGAGCATGGATGAGCATGTTTGTCGTAACGGTAGCCGCTCGGGTAACCACCGTACGCTCGTTGAGTTTCGGCTGCATCAGCATCCAGCTTTTGCGAGACGTGTTCAATTCGTAGTGGACGTCGGCGGGTGCCAAGTCGGTGGAGATGATTCCGGCAGTCGCCGAGGAAAGCCCGTCGGTTCCTTGGTTAGTGATCGACCAGGCGGGGTCCAGAATGTCGTCTTCAAACTCGTAGTCGTAGGCATGAGGCGCGGGCGGAGGACTACTTAGGTCTCCGAGACCACCGCCACCGCCACCGCTACCACCGTCGCCAAAAATACTAGAAGGTAAATGCATTGTGTTTTCTCCCTACTCAGTCCCGATGAGGTCAGTGAAATGCGCTGGCATACCAATCCTCTGCGATTCGTTAACTCCACTGTCCGTGGATGCTAAGACTCCGAGCCCGCCGCTGGTCCAGAGCGCTTCAAAGTTGCGGCCATCAATTTTCAGCTTGGTCTTAGTTCCTGCCAGGACATCACTGCGTTCCATGTTTAAGCCGTGCATCACGTATGTGCGTCCATCAGTTCCCCAGTACAGCTGCCCCGCGAGACCGCCGGCTGTAAGCGCG
>SPKZ01000422.1_pt1 | contig 22422 bp, 39 predicted proteins | sample 2456571 | NCBI WGS metagenome assembly SPKZ01 (sample SAMN11192286, study PRJNA482655) | marine metagenome | biome: ENVO:00000447; feature: ENVO:00000244|ENVO:00000211|ENVO:00000569|ENVO:00002023; material: ENVO:00002151; isolation source: ocean water from marine abyssalpelagic zone ... | reverse complement strand
CGCTGCCAGCGCGGCCTGATTGAGTAATCCACCGCTCGGTACATGCTGAACCAATCGCCATCGCCGCGCTGCACATTGTGTCGTAACATAATGCGTAAATAGGTTTGATTTGAGCGTATTGTTTAATCATGTTGGCCGCATCCAAACAACCAGCGGCTTCGCCACCTGGCGAATCAATATCTAGCATAATCGCGGTAATTTCAGGATCTGAAATTGCTTCATGAATTCGGGCTAAAATCCCGTCATAACCGGTACAGCCAGATCGCGGACTGATATAACCGTATTTATGCAGTAGCGTTCCCGACACTGGCAATATTGCCAGCCCGTCAATCATTTGATACGAGCGTTCTCTATCGCGAGATTGACCGCGAAAACTTGACGCTTTAATCGTCATTTCTTCCGGTGATAACGATTCACCCTCGGCATTAATTAATTTACCAACGCCAGCGCGGTTACCTAAATATGAAAAGAAAGTCGAGGCGTAACCCGGTTCCATGAGTTGCGCTTGGTTACAAGCGCGGCTCAGTACATGTAATAAATTATTTTCCATTATGCCGCCTCTGGTGCTTCTTGGGTTTCAGGTGCTAATTGCAGTGATGTGATCCACGATGGTTTTGGTAACCCTTTTGCATCTCGTTCTTTCATTTCTCGACATTGCTGTTCAAAGGTTTCTTGATAATCTTCGCCCATCAATGCAAGTTCTTTTTCGTAAGTAGACAATCCACCTTCAATTCTAAGAATCGATTCTTTGACTTCTTTCAATCCATCAATTGATAATTTGCCAGCGCCGATCCAATCAACCCGAGTCCATGCGTCTTTTCGTTCATAAAACCCATATTTTGATTTTGGGGCAACTAAGATCCCTTTGTGCAGCGCTTCCTCTAGCCATACTGCAAAAACCTGACTCGCAAATTTTGCAGCGATGGTTTTACGTTTACCCATGGTGTAACGCCACGCTTCATTGATACTAGCTCGGGCGCTTGAGTAACTAACTTTTGAATAATCGCGTGACAACTGTTCGTAACTAACGCCAAGCCCTGCCGCCATGTAACGAAGCATTGAACTTTCAAGGTCAGTAAATCCATTATCAGAATTTTGACTTTTGGTGAATTTCAAACTCTCTCCGGGCACAAGATGCGGTATTTTTGCGCCACCTAATTTGATACCTGCTGTTTTGTGGTATTCGCCCATGTACGACATCCACTTTTGCATTTGATCTGCGCCACCTTCGCTACTGATCATCTGAAATGCTTGCTCAGAATCCAGTTCGGATTCAATCACTGCCGCATACATTGAGTTAATAATCGCGTTTTGTAATTTTGTATCTTGCAATGTTGACAGGCTTTTCATCTGTTCCATTGATGATAAGAATAAATTGGCACCGCGCGTTTGACTGGCTTCTAGCGGTTCGAAAACATGAATAAACTGAGAACGGCCCCACTTTGTTTCGCGTTTAACGTATTTCCATTTCCCAGAGTACGGATCAAGATCCCCAAACTCGCTGTAACTATCCTCTCTGACCCAATAGCCCAACGCAGCGCCATGACGATCGACATTCACACCAGAGCGTAATCGATTAGTATTAACGCCATTATTTGGGTTACAAACTCGCTTAGGAGAAACTAACTTGATCGCCGTTTTATACAACGATCCCGGTCTGTTAATCCACTCAACAACGGCCATGCCCTCGCCGTGATGACAATGCCCAGCGGTGATTGCTCTAACTAGCATGGTAAAAGTACGTTTTCGTTCAGCATCGATGTAACATTGCGGTGACTCGCCGAACTCGATAAAAGCATGCTCCGCTTCTTTTATAAAAATTCGAGCGGCTTCTTCTTCCATCCCGAGCAATTTCCAATTCAATTTGAAATTAGGACGAAATAAAGCGCCGACAATATTATCAACATGAAGTTGAACACCGCCGGTTGCTAATGCATGGTTTCTGACTAAATCATCAGAACGAGCATTGCCCCGATCAAGTCCAGGCAACAAAGCAGCATCAGCGCTTTGCAGGCTAGGAGTCCAATTAGCTAGTTGTCCACCAAAACCATGACCAGCGCCTGAGTAACCTGCGCAATGTTGTTTTAGTGGTGTAATACCATCTGCCGCTAACAATTGAGTCATTACAAAAACACTCCCATTGGTCCACGCCGACGGCCATTTCTAATCGAACCATTGGTTTGACTTATTTCAAGTTCTAATTCATCAATATAGTTTTTAAGATCTGGCCTGTTCGCTTGACTAAACACTGCTGCTCGACCGTTTTTTGTGAACGATACCGTTGCTGCCCCAATCAAGAGATCGTGGTACGCACTTTTTGCTTCTGCTAATTTTTGTTGTAATGTCATGCGGCACCCAGTGTTTTACCTAATTCAGCAAAACTTTTAGTAGTTGATTGTTGATGATCTTTTACAGCTAATGATTCAAGATTTAACCCAAATCGCTCAATAGAAATATGAAGCGCGGCCAGTGCGTAAACGAAACAATCGAGCGCTTCATTTCGCCGACCCTCATTGTCATAAACAAAGATGACCCCGCGTTTTGTTTTTTTAGGTGAACGAACTTCAGATACCAACTGCTGACAAACGGCTTTATCACAAATCCGATCATCGAGCGGTAAATGAATTGCTCTTGATTCGTAAAGGGGGATTACGATGTCGCTGTAAAATTGATCTTTAGCGGTATCGGTTCCCACCGGGGTTAAAAATGTTTTATTAACCGGATGAACCTTATTCGGCATTTCCTGAATCGGGCGTTCGTATGCGTTAGCACCGCGAATTGGAATGAATTTAAGCAGCCCAATACGTTTAGATAACGCATAAACCACTTCGGTTCTGTGACCGGCCATATCCCAACAAATTCGCGAAAGTTTGAGAATTCGACCATCTGCTGTTTTATATTCACGATTGCAAAATTCAGCGACTGAGTTTTGAACTTCTTTATCGCGCGGATCGCCCATGCTATAAAGTCGGTCAACCATATATTTTCGGTTGTCTGATGTGATGCCCCAAACCCAACCTTCCATTCGGTTATCTTGGGTATCACCACCGCCCGTTAAATAAACAATATCTTTGGGGATGGTTGCGCCGTAATCTTCGCGCTTTTCAAGCAGCGCTTTGTAATCCATTCGTTTTGTGTGAGATGGTTGCCAATGCAGCCCTAAAACTAAATTCCAAAATGCTTGCAGCTTGTCGGCATCACCTTTTATATCTAGCCACTCTCTAACTATTTCTATCCAACCCTCGGTTAGATTTAGCGAATATAGCGCTGAAACTTTAATGCCAACTCGCTTTGGTGTTGGCACCCTAGAACCCGCAGGGCTAAAAAAATCAATGCCGTTTTGCGTCCATATTTGAGTTTTTTCACAAACCCAAATAGCAGCTTCTTCCATTTTTATTAAATATTTATAAAGGATCCGGCCTTTATTTTTTCCCTGTTGGCACTTTTGAGATTTACATAAATAATATGCAGACTGCGATTGCTCTTCCTGAGTGGCCAACTTAGCATCCCATTTCATACCAAAATCAGCTTCTTTACCGCCCCATTCTAAAATTTGTTTTGTTTTGCAATGTGGGCATGGGACATGGAAATTAAATGTACAATCCGATTCATTAATCAATCGCTCGATAATGTCACCGGCTAATGTAACGGTTGAACCGAAAATAGCCTTACCAAAAACAGCACCCTGCAAACGTTTGCGCAACACTTTAATGTTGTCACCTTCGCCTGAGTTAACTTTCCACGCTGACATTTCATCGCCGACAACAACCTGTTTGGTCATTGCACGAAAGTTGTTTGGAGTTTCAGCGCCAAGAATATCAATCGAAAATCCCGTACAGACTTTCTTTTTTATTGTGTTGTTTTCGTTATTTAGCGCCCAATCAGGAAACGCGGCTTGAATCGCCGGCACAACAGATAACAGCGGGTTGAATTCATCCACTGTAAATCGTTTTGCTAAGTCATTAGTTGGTTGATAAATCGCGGTTGAGCGTTTTTTGTGAATACCTAAATACCAAATAGCCGCCGCTAGCATTTTGGTGTAACCGAATCTCGTTGGTTTTTGCAACGTGAATTCTTTGATGGCGTCATTGCCCATCATGTTCAGTAATGCAAACTGGACCGGTTGTGTTTTCCACTGCCCAGGTATCTGACTCGAGCCCTCGGGTAAGTAAAAGTTTTCGTCACTCCACTCAACCGCCGTTTGAGGTATTTGAGTCCTTAGTGGACTTAGGCCCATCTTCACCGCTTTCAAAATTGCTTGGATCGAACTCGGACAAATCTGGTTCAATTTCTGCGACCTCATTTTTACATTGTGCGATAACTTTTTTGATTACATCAACAGCCTCTGGCGGCATGTCTGGCCATGCGCGTTTAGTGTGGGGCAAAAGAGAATCGATACTAGATGACATAGCGACTGCAACTCGCTCTAAAGTACGAGTAATAACGGTGATTGGAGCGAACTCCTGCTTCAAAACCGAAAAGTTAAATGCGCGCATTTGAGTAACCAAACGTTGATCGTTTAATTTTGCCTGCTTTACCGCTTTATCTAGATCCCCTTCATCATCTAAATCATCAGGATTAACGTTCGATTCGTCAGACTGCTTTAATGCCTCTAAATAAGATATTCTCCACCGCGCCACACCCTGAACCGAATAGCCTGAACCGCCCTTGGACTGCGGAAATCCAGCAATTTTAGACCAGTTTCTAATAGTCCTAGTTTGCACGCCGAAAAACTCAGCAACCTCGATTTGTGTTGCCATAAAAATACACTTATTAGTTTAAAATTCCCGTACTGAACGAAAGAAAAAAAGCGGAAGAGGAAAAGGCCTAAAAAAAATTAAAATAATAACGCGTGAGGGGTCCGAGCTTTTCCCCCGCATGACAGAGGGGGGGGGTCGGAAAGTACCTTTTTTATTTATCAAGCTAAATCAGCGATTTACCTCAATTAATTTCATTAATATCACTATCAGGTTGAATAGTGAACGAACAACCTGAACCTGACACTGAAACATCACAATGATTAAATACATCACCAATCAATGCTGATTCAGTAAACTGAAAATCCACTGGCGCCTCAGCACCTACTAGCTGTACTGACAGCGTGGCCGTACTGCCCGGTGTTACATCTACTTGCACAGTCCGATCTCGGGAGTAACCCAGTCGATATTGTGTACCTGCTGTTAGTTTCATTCTTCAATGTGCTCCGCTTCGTTGTTAAAACGTGTGTCGTGTAGATAGTTTATCTGCGCGTCTGATAGGTGAGTTTCTACTCCTGTCGGTTCTTGTGACCATAGACGATCAATCATTCCGTCGAGCTGTTGCGCTGTTAAACCTTCTTCGCCATCGATGAACGGATGATTAAATCCCATCGATTCGATATCAGCGATTGATTCAGCTGCAACGCCCGTTAAATCAAATAGAGATTCTTTAAATACCGCGACTCTATCACCGTAAATAGCGGGGTCATCATATAGTGATAATTAGCATCACTCACAAAGTTTTTGTCCACGACCATATAGCTCATGATGCTACCTCTATTACTGTCCCGTCCTCACCAATCAACCTACCTTGCTCGTCATAAGTGAACGTCTGTCGATTTGATTCGGGTATGTTTTTGTATTTAATAACGTCAGCGGGGTTTACTTCCTTAACCGAAACAGATTCCAATGTAATAACGCCGCCGCCTGTACCTATCGCCCCTACGTGCATCACCTCGGCAGTTGCCGTGAATATGGCGTCGATTGCAACATCGAATGGATACACTAGGGCATCACATATCTTAACGAGTGCCGAACCAAGTGCAATTGCTGGCGCAACTCTAGGGTAAAACCCACCTTCTCCAGTTTTTTTGGCTAACATCCTTACGTTGTAAATATTACCTACTGTTAAATTATCCAAACGAGTAGAAGCCCCAAATGTTACATCACCATCAGACACCGAGGTTATTACGTTTCCAGTTTTTGAAACTGCACTATGTGCTCTCGGTGATGCCCAATCATTAACAGCAAGCTCATTACCTATCACCGCACCTTCTGTTATTTCGTAGATGCCAGAAAGTTGGTTTAGCTTCCACTTTCTGCCATTACCGAAATCAGATTTTGAGATAATACCGTCAAAGAACCCCAGCGCAGTAGAGTCGCCCTTTAGTGCCCCAATTGATGTTGCTCGCATTACGTGACCGGATGCCGTCTTACTGCCTAGTAAAACACCATCCAGCAGCAACATAAACACATCACCATCTCGAAATAGGCTAAGTGCGTGTAATTTATTATCGCCAGCTGCCGCAGTTAGTGCGGGAAATTTGACATTCCCCCAAAAGTTAGATGCCACCGACGCAATCCATACCGTGATTTCAGTCCCGTCCCATTGCAGTCCGATTCTTGATAACGCACTATCATCGCTATCTGCAACAATGTGAACGCTATACTTAGGGATAGTCAGTTCAAACGACCACTCGAAATCGCCAGTTTCAACTATTGGCTCTAAAAGCTTATAGTGAGATTTAACATTACGGTCTAACTTTATTAGAACTTCTGTTACTGCAATAGAGATAGGAGATTTAGCGAACATACGAATATTTTGTCTAATCGGTTTACGAATAGACTGACGAATGGATTTTGAGATAGCCATGTTATTTCTCTAAAAGTCGGTCGAGCTTTTCATTAATGCGATTGAGCTGCTTCTCGACGCGCTTTTGGTCTTCGCCGCGCTGCTCTTGAACGAACTTAATTGTTTGAGAGTTAGCGTCAATGCGCTTATCCATGCCGTTCAAGTAAGCCATGCAAACGATAAACAGGGTTACAGTTGTCAGAATGTGGGCAATGTTGAATTCTTTTTTCATGTGCCAGCGATCTTGGTTGTTGTCTGGCATTATTTATTCCCTGAAAATTTATTAATTGCTGCTGTTGCTATGCTGCCCATGTGCGGCGCAGCAAAATAGAATGCGAGTACCAGCATCATCGCGCCAGTTACCGCTTCGCCGCTGGATTGCAATTCAATGACTGATGCTCTTAGTTTTATAGCTGATTCGTTACTAACCCAAACAGCTACAACTGACATAATCATTGATGCTATATATTGAATAGACCAGATTGATGTAACAACTAGCGCGATTATTCTACGCGCCAGATTTGCACCTTGGCTTGCTTCTAACCAGCGAATAACCATTGAGCGAGCATCTTTACGTTCATTAGCTGCATCACCGGCTTTCTCTTCGTCAGTGTAGATTAAGGCGTCAAGACCGTTTGATACAGTATCGATAGTTTTTGTTATCGCCGCATCAGTGCCGAATAATCGACCTAAAAAGCTCATAAGTTACGCCTTAACTAATTCAAAATGTGGTAAATCTTGAAAGGTTTGGTCTAATGTTCTGCCGTCACCGTCCCAATCTCCGCCCCATCTGATTAAGTGAGTTATAACGCCAGCGTCATATAGCTTTTCAGCAACGCTAGTGACGTAACCCGCAAAGAATGCAAAAGCTTTAGCATCTTTCCAATCAGTATTTTTAAGCTCTTTAAAATAAGGACCAGCGTCAACCGCCATCGATGGCAATGAGTTGTGCTTACTGGCTGGATACTTGAGCTGTGATAATTTGGCTTTAAATGCTTTAAGTTGCTCGGCTTCATCTCTATGCCCGCAAAAAATAGAACAGTCACGCGATTTGATAACTTCATTGAAAATAGCTTGAATGTCTTTGTGACAAGTTGACAATCGGCTAGTTGATGTTTTTCCAAACTTTGGCATGGTTATTCCTAGGCATAAAAAAGCCCCACCGAAAGGCGAGGCAAAAGCAATGAGCATTAGAGATAGCTGTATCTGCAACCGTGACCAGCATAAACAAATAATACTGATTATCTGAGGATAAAACATATACAAATATATATATTTTAATCTGAATTCATTTTAAAATGGATTCATATCATAAATTTAAGGGATTATATGAAAACTTCAGTTTTAATCATTGCTATTGTTGCACTATTTATCAGTGCAAATGCCAATTCTGAAATACGATCTAAACGATGCGGTCAGGACTTTGTTAAAATTAAGGATGATAAGTATTCGGTGATGGATAAATGCGGATCCGCAAAATACACAGAAGTTGTCAGTGGTGCGTATGGACGAAAAGAAGAACGATTGGTTTACAAGTTTAACCAGGACGGCCCGTTAACTGTCTTTTCTTTTTATGCGGGTAAATTGTATAAGATAGAAGAAATACGACGATGATGTTACAGGGCTGATTATTCAGCCCGGTTATTACATGGTTTTCATTATTTCAAGTTCAGCTCGAGTTAAATAATATTCATATGTTCGTTGATCCATTCCCAACCGTAGCGCATTAGCAACAGCACTGCCAGGCAATTTGTATTTAGCTCTCAACGCATCTCGAAATGACACATTTAAACGTTCAAAGCACTCGTCAATAAATTCAACATGATCAGGCACGCTGATACTATTTGAGTCGTTACAGTATGACCCTGAACTTGAAAACACTCCTGTCTGCAATATTTCACGACAACGATCAACAGTAGAACGGTTAGACCACCCGCCCAGTTCACGCTGGCGCTGCCAATATTCACCCCAAATCACCAACGCTTTACGAGTATCACTGATCGTATTCATCACGCCGCCTTTTTAGCAATTAATTGAGCATCTTGATAAGAAAGTCCACAAACGTCTTCAACAACAATTAATACGTCATCATAACTCGGCTGAGTTAATCCACGTTCCCACTTTGATATTGTTAATACACTACAATTCAATAATTCGCTAATCATCTCCTGTGTTATTCGCCGCGATCTTCTCGCCGCTTTCATTACTTGACCGCCAGTTGGCCGGATACTGTCAGGTTGATTTTGCACACTATGTTTCAAGAATATCGACTCCGTGAATTGCTTTGACTAATTTCTTCTTTAAATTATAAATGGGCGTTTTCATACCCTTTACATCTTCAACGATCCGAACGCTTTGCTTTATGTATTCGAAATCAGCTTTGTAAAATCCGCACTTTAGGCCGTTAATAATTAGATCGAATCTTGGCTGTAATACCAAATTTGAAATCAAACCGACCTGCTCCAACTTGGCAAGAACAACATAACGTTTAGCCTCTTTTTTAGAGTCAAATTGAATGCCATCAACCGTTGTTTTCTTAGCGTTGTATTTGTTTTTTATCATCCAAAAATACCTATAATATGCAAATAACATCCTCCTTTATGATGGATGTCATAAAACTCACTAAGCCGCATGTGATAAGCCTTTTAACGAATTACCTAAATTATCCCGTCTCGGGATTGTCTCGGGATTCACATCATCAAAACCACTATCCACCAACAGTTGATGCCAACGTTCTAACGCCTCGCGTTTCTGAGTTTCTGCATACGTAAAGATATAGGCCTGGTCTAATTTACTCATCGAGTGATTTAGTAATAACTCAGCAACCATGTAATCAACGCCAATTTCCATCCAACACGTTCTAGCCAATTTTCTTAAATCACGCGCTGACCAATCGCCCTCACTAAGATTAACAATGTGTTTACTGGCGGTGCCCCTCGTTAAACCAGTATCTGAGCTGGCAGAGAATAAATAATCACCGTGATAACCAGCAGCTTGTTGCGCTAACTTGTATGCAGATAGGAAATTAATAGCAACGGCGGTTAATGGCAATGTGTGCGCCTGCTTGGTTTTCGTGTGCTCCTTAGGAATGAACCAAGTTTTTTCACTAAAACTAATATCCTCCCATTTGGATTTTCTTGTTTCACCGATTCGAGTGCCATGCAACAGCATCATAAACACCAAGGCTGATGATTGGTATGGCACTTCATCATCGCTGGTTAGTGCAATGAGTGGCTTTAACTGATTGCGGCGCAATCTCGCATCTTTAGGCGTAATTGGCGCGTCTATAAAATCAGTAAACTTAAGCCCAGCCATTGGATCGGTTTCGATTTTCTTTAACGTATGCGCTTTTTTAAATGCCACCTTGATCATTCCAAACATCGAACGAACATTAGATAACGCATACTCAGCCTGCAGGGGCCAGATAAAGCATTCATCGATCAACTCATGGTTAATCGATAAAATGTCATACTCGCCAAGGCGCGGCATTAAATGGCACTTTATCGCCGATTTCACGCTAGCCTTACGCTCAGGTGATAAACTGCGATCTTTCAACAATCTGTTTTCATGCCAACCAAACAGATCACTAACGCTAACTAACGATGAAACTTGAACGTCATTACTGCGCGGGTTAATAGCCAGTTGAGCCTGTTTTTCTGGCAAAATCGCAATCACAGCTTTGGCGCCTAATGTTGGATAGTTTGCAATTTTTCGCCACACAGTTTTATTGTTGACATTATTTACGATAAACCATGAACCGCCCGTTCTTGTTGAGTTAAACCGCAATGCCAACTTTCGATCAGTATCCGTTAGTTGACGAATGTTCGAGTCAGTCATGTGTTTTTTTATCAATTTTTCGGTAATTGAACAGCTGATTGTTTGACTCATAGCGCAATAGCCTCATCAACCGTCATGAATGATAAATTTAATTTTGCAGCATATGCGATTTCTGTCACTGCGCCCTGTGAACTTTCCCACCCTGCCAATGCAATGATCATGTCACTAATTGGCAGTGCTACCATCGCCAATGCCATATAATCCTTTTCAGTTAAACCAGCTGGGTTACGTGCTGGGTTAAACACCTCGAACCCAGCCGACTTTAGCGTTGCTTCTGCTTCAAAAAATGCCGGATGGTTAGATTCAGGTAACCCGCTCATTGGGCCAGACAAATAAACCACTGCTGTATTTCTCATGCTGCCACCTTCAGCGGTGTCATTTTTAGACGATAGCGCCATGTATCACGAACAACTTTGCATTCAACTTCAACCCCATTCTGGCGAATCTCGCGAATACGCGCAGTGATTTCTTTTTCGCCGTGGAGCTTTAACGAAACTCGGATAGACATTGGTGTGTGCCATTGCCCATCACTCATTAATTCTAAAATCCTCTGCCACAGTGGTTTTCTTTTTGGCTCTTTCATGCTGCCACCTCTATCGGTTTCATTTTTAAAAATTTGTTTAGCGCTGTTCTAAAATGCTGGCGTTCGGTTGGGTCGATAATTTCCGCAACAATCGCTTTGATATCATTGCGAGAGATCAACCCACGCTTTTGACGATAAATCAGCCCTGACGCTTTCAGCTCTAGCTGGCCCTGAATTGCCTCTGGCGAATTTGGAATAATGCTATGAGACATGGCGCTTATTCCTAATTCTGTTCATTCGGTCCATCATTGCCTTGGCAGCGAAAATTTTAGGCGTATAACCAACTTGCTCAACTAAGCTTTTTGGCTGCTCAGTGATTATTTCTAGCGCCGCTTTAGGTTTCGAAATATCGTAGCCAGTCGCTATTTGTTGTAACCAGTAATCAAGATCGCGCTTAACAATGGTTCGAAATCTTTCCGCGCTTAACTGGTACAACTGGAAGCCTACGCGCATGTTGATCTGCTCAACTAGCGCATGACTCCACTCGAACGCTTCGCCTTTGAATCTACCGCGACGATCGGTTATTTCACTGACAATTGCATCTAGCGACCAAGGCAAACACAGGTCACGAAATTCAACAGGGTTCGGTGTGAACGTGCGCTGCTTCGCTTTTTCAAGTCCGCTCAAAATTTCAGGTCTAACTAAACCAAAACCAGTTAACTGCTTGGCGTATTCGATAGCCATGTTGCCAGTTAATAACTCAGTTTCATCGGCGCTCTTGCCCGTTGTGCGGTTTGAGAACGCTGGCCAATACATCGCGAACACTGGAAAAACCTCAGTCAAAAACATAGTTATCAGCGATTGGTTGGGTGTTAATTCGCTGCGCGAGTTCGTTACATGCGGTGATGACGCTTTGCGTATTGCTTGACTGACGGTTGCTTGAGTTACTAGTTTTGGTTGCATTTTTCTTGTCCTGGCGTTGTATAGCGAGTGTTGACCATTTTTCACGTAGTTTTTGCGGGCACTTCACGTTTGAGTGCCAGAACGGATCTTGATTAGCAAATTCAAAAAGTTTTCTAATGTGAACCGGATCGCGCTTATCGATAGTTCGCATTAATCGAACATCGTTTGCCCACGATATGAAATTTGGTTTTGGCTCGTTGCCGCTTAAGATTTTATTTAATGCGTCGAATATTTCGTGAGCGATATCAAGATCAACTTGAGTTCCCCATTTTTTAGCGTTTGGGGATTCGATAACCGAACCTTCACGAATTGTTTTGTTAGCTGAAGTTTTGGTCGGAGAAGAATTCTCGGACAAAGAGTCTTTTAGATCTTTTAGTATTGTTTTATTGTTAGGTTCGTTTTCTGAAGATGCAGGTGTCCCGCTTTGTGTCCCGCCGACCGTCTGCATCCCTTGCTTGGCATGGTTTAAAGGTGTCCCGTTTTGCGTCCTGTTTTGGTGTCCCGTAGGTGTCCCGCTTTTTTGCTGTTTTGGGGACTGGTATTCGTCATAATTAACTAGAGTTATAATGCGACCCGCCTTTAAAACAACTTGGCTAATCATTCCTTCGTCTTCGAATTTTTTAAGGCACCGATCAACTTTGTTTTTGTTAATTCCGGTCTCGTCTTGGATGGTTCTCAGTCCTGTCATATATTGACCACGACCAAGGCACACTTGTTCGTTAACCCAATACTGCTCTCTGTGATTGGCTGATAAGATTAAATGCGTCCACAAGTGAACCATTTCTGAGTTTTTGTACCACGACTTGTCTTTTAAGCTGCGGTACACGTTTACGCCGCCATTACACATGGTTCTATTTGTCCGGGTTTCTTTATCGGGAAACTTGATTACTTCTGCTACATTTGTCATAATTAAATCCTGAGTTAGGCCCTGTCATACGAGTTCGCGCTCGACAGGGTTTTTCTTTATCTAGCGTTTGTTAAACGCACCGGTGTTAATCCACGTTGAAGCCAGTACGAAACTCCCCCAAACGCAATAATCATTAAAGTGATACAAACAAAAATTGCAGTCATATTAATCATCCTCATTTTTGAAATCTGAAAGTGGGTCAATAACCAGACCTCTAAATACAGCCAAAAAACTGGCAGCAATTAGAACTAAAATGAATAACCCAACAAAAATAACGAAAATCGTCATAATCATGACGTTCTCCCCATGTTTTTACGTTTGTCGTAATCAATGCGGCAATCAGCGTCACAGAAAACCCCAGCACCGATTTTCTCGTTACAGTTACGACAAATACCAATGTGACCTAACTCTGGCTCTCTGTGCTGCAATGCCACCTCTAGCTCGTGAGCTAGCTCTTTACTTGCTCTGTCTGCGTTATCCATTTACAACCCTATCGTTTTAAAGTTCGGTGATTGCTGGTATCGTCTTGTTACCACACAAATTTCAATCAACAACCACCGAGGAACACTAAAATGCCAATTGACCTAACAGCATTTAATCAAACTGCTATACCGTTACTTCAAGAACTAGCAAACGCATTTCCGTTAGCTGTAGACGTCACCCTAACTGATGATGAAGAAAATAACGTGATGGACGCAGTCGTTAGTTTTCTAATTAATGAAGGAATTATTTCACAAAAAACTAACTCATCTTTGTTAACGCTAACCAACACAGGAACTCAATTATTCAGTGCTAAATTATTTTACAACTTGGCAATTAAACTTAAATAAATGGATTGTAATCCCCCTCACTTAGAACCAGTAAAGCCGCTACTCTTTTAGCGGCTTGTTCATTAATGTAAGGATTCATTGCTTGGTGGCGACAAGAAGAACTTAATATTATGTCTGCAAAAAATGCCGCGGCATCATTTTCACCCTGAATCTTTAACAATGCTGCCTGTTCATTTATTAAATAAGCCAAATTAGCAACAATTTCGTGACGTGTTGGCTGCTCATCTTTATTCGTTTCGTTTTTCATTACGCCGCCCTACTTATGAGTGATGACTGATTGTTTTAAACAATTTAAAGCGTCAATTGCTTCATCAATTTCTTTCTGACATGTTTCACGTTCTCGTAATGTAAAAGCACCATCACTAATTGAGTCATGAATGACTCGCATCACATCACCACTCTCTTTACTCACCGACAGCGCAGATTCAAGTAAATTTAACTTGCTGTTATCACTTCGCTCATCAATGCCTAACTCAGTTGTCATTGCGTGACAAATTCTGTGATTGCCGGTGATTAATTGAATGGCTAAAGACTCTCTAAGCGTTAACTTGTGAAACTCTGATTGCGGATTGGCCTTATTAATTAAAATTTGATGCGACATACCAAGTTTTTGAGCGATCTCTTTTGCTGAGATCGCCGACTCATGAACGGTTGCGTAAATTGCTTGGTCGATGTGATCCATTGTTTTTTCCTTAAAAAGTAAACGTATTCTTGATATTTTTTTTAATTAATATGGTTGTATCAATTAACTAGCTTTCTTTAGTTCAGGTTCATTTGAGTGATTAACTTTAAGCGCCCCGTTTGTAATGCGCTCTAGTTCATACGCTCGGCGAACAGGAACTGTTTCACCCCACTGTGAAATGGCAGACTTACCAATACCAAGAGCGTTTCCAATATTTACTTTATTTTTAAAATAAAGGAGAACAGTTGATGTTTTCATAATTAACCCTTTTGTTAACTTAGCGTAAAGTTTAGCCCACTAAACAAAATTAGTCCACAACAATAAACCCCAAAGAGTTTAGTATTGTTAACTATGAATATTTCAGACCGTATAATTAAAAGAATGAGTGAGTTAAACCTTCGCTCTATTGATGTGATCAAAAAAACAGGTGTATCTAAGGGCACTATCAGCCAATGGCGTAACGGAACTGCAATCCCTAGCAGTAAGTATTTAATTGCTCTCTGCAGAGTCTTAAATGTGGAAGCAGACTGGCTAGTGGAAGGTATCGGACCTAAAAGCGACAACTCCAAAGTTGGGAACGTTATTAGAGTTTCTAGCGTGGAACCGGTACCACTAATTAGTTGGATACAGGCTGGTACATTTTGCGATAACGGACAGATAGAACCTATCGATGACACAACCGAGTATTACCCCTGCCCGGTCAAAAACGCGGGTCCACGCACCTTTGCACTGCAAGTCAAAGGCGATTCAATGACAGCGGCATTCCCTGGCATACGCAGCTATCCTGAAGGGACGATTATTTTTGTCGATCCTGATCGATGCGCAGCACCTGGTCAACGAGTCATTGCGCGACTGGGTAACAACAGTACATTCAAACAGTTAATGGAAGACGAAAGCGGGCAACAATATTTAAAGCCGTTAAACGAACGTCACGACCTAATAAAGCCAGATGATGGTGTTCACGTTTGTGGCGTTGTGATAGGCGCTTTTATGCCTGAGTAATTTTTATAAAAAGGAATTAAAGATGGAACAAATGATGGATATTTTTCTTAAGTTTAACAATAGAAGCATACAAGATCGGCAAATAGACACGCTGATAGGTTTAAGTAAAGGACTGGTCGCAGATGACAGCGTTAATCAGTCAGAGGCTGAATTCCTACTGACATGGTTAGAACAAAATCAATACGCCAGCAACCCTATCATCATAAATTTACTCAACAAAATTTCAGGAATGCTTGATGACGGGGTTTTGGATAGTGAAGAATCATCCGAACTGCTATCTTGCCTTCGCTTAATTTCTGGTGAGAAGTCAGAACTGGGAGAAGTGGCAAAATCATCAAAACTTCCCATCTGCCAGCCCGAGCCAATAATTAATTTTGAAGGTAAAAGTTTTTTATTTACAGGTACGTGCGCTTTCGGGGTAAGGAGGGAATGTGAAGCTGAGGTTTCCAAACTTGGCGGGAAAGTGATTAAAAATGTTACTCAAAAACTGGATTACCTCATCCTTGGCACTTACGTTACCAACAGTTGGGCGCATGAAAATTTCGGACGAAAGATAGATAAAGCCATGGAATATAGGGAATCAGGACTACCATTGCATATAATCACTGAAAAACACTGGTTAGAACAATCTAACTTATAGTCACTTCACAACAAACAAATAAAACCCGCGATCGCGGGTTTTTTTATAACTAAAAATCAAGAATCCAAAGTCAAAATAAACTAAAAGTTTAATTAATTAAACTTTTAGTTTGCCATCTAATGTTTAGCAAGCTAAACTTAACTCATCAAATAAGCCAAGAGTCTTAAAATGAATTCGAGTAACAAAACTATCGCAACACAATCAGTGATTTCAATCACCGATGATTTACTCGACAAATTAAAGTCAGGCCAAAGCTTTGTGTCAGGCGGCAATACCGTTGGCTTTAAAGATGTGATTAACGAGGCGATGGAATTAGATCAATTTAAAGAAACCGTCATGCACATAGTGACCGCAAAAACGGCGATTGATAGAGAACTCGCAGTAGATATCTTTAAAGGCATGATTAGCCAGGCGATATGGGCTGTAGCGGTAGAGAACACTGAAATTATTATGAAGGCACAAAACAAAACGGCCTAATTAAAGGCCGTCCGACCCCCAACGCTGCAAACTGTGCAGGCGAACAGCGTTAAAAATGGAGAACGACATTATGTCACATTTAGATTCTAAAGAGAAAGGCGCGATTAACGATTTAATCGCCCGCATCATTGTGTTAGCGCACGATGCTGCAATCATCAAAACCGACGAAAACCCAATTAATGTATTCGCGAGTTTTTTGGGTCATATCAATGCTTTTGAAGTGCGCGTTCAACTTTGTGCAACGTATGTACCCGACAGCACAGGCATGGTGCCATTGATGTTTTCCACGGTGCGTCTGCATCAGAAAAACGCCTTACAAGACCTAACCGAAGTTCACAAAAAACTTGAAAAAATTCTTTGGGAATCAACGCCGCCCGAATTATGTTAGGCAACAAACCAAAGAAAAAAGGAAAGGTAGCCTAATGGCAATTTTATTAAAAAGCAAAACTGCAAAATCAGACAAAAACCGCTGGGCAACACAGCACGTTTGTTTTAACGATGCTAAAGCGCTGACGGGTTACGCGTTCATGCTAGATGCAGCAGCAGAAGCAGCCACAGCAAAATGCGCTAACTTTATCAGCCCTTATGGCTTCGAGCATGGAGCATTTAAACACGCGCTAACAATTGATTGGGTGCAGAAGCTAGCACAAATTGAAGCCAAGTTTGCAAAGAATGTTATTGCTGTTCGCCCTAGCCTACGCCCAACAGCAATTTGGTGTAACCCACCATTTGACGGCAAGTTTGATTTTGTCGAGCTATGTAAAGAAGCAGGTAAGTATGTGCCGGTTGTTATGTTACTGCCATACGAACGAAATACCACCTGGTGGCGTAAAAGAATACACAACCAGGCGAATCGAGTTTTTTTGCCAGATGGTCGTTACAACTTTTTTGAAGCTGACGGCAAAACAAAGAAGTCTGGCGTTAACTTCGCGAGCTGCTTCATCGTTTTCGAACCGGGCTACATGAACCAGACTCAGTACATCGATTTTAATCGCGGCATTGGTACCAGAAAGCCGCAAACCAAATTAATCGCAGCATAACGCCAAACACCATTTATTTAAAATTAAGGAATATCCATGTTTTTTACAAATCTAATTATGTACCGCTTATCCACTGCTATCGATTTAACTCCTGAGCAGCTTGAAGAAAGACTTCAGGAATTTTCTTTCAAGCCATGCGGTTCTCAAGACCTGAACCGCTTTGGTTGGACTCAGCCAATGGGTAAGCTTGGTACTTCGTTAATTCATGTGACTGATGGCAACATCATGTTATGTGCTCGTAAAGAAGATAAAATGTTACCGGCATCAGTCATCACTGATGCACTCAATGAAAAAGTGGAATTGATTGAGCAAGAAACGTCACGGCCGGTTAAGAAAAAAGAAAAAGACGCACTTAAAGAAGAAATCATTCACACGTTATTACCCCGAGCATTTAGCCGGAAAAGCTCAACCTTTGCTTATATCTCTATAAAGCTGGGTTTAATCATAGTTAACGCCTCTAGCCACAATAAAGCTGAAGACTTACTGGCCTTGTTACGCAAATCAATCGGTTCACTTGCTGTATTGCCTGTTCAGGCTAAAACCCCTATTGATCAAACCATGACAAACTGGCTGACTGCCGAGTCAATCAACCCCGCGTTCTCATTACTTGAAGAGGGTGAATTAAAAAGCCCACTCGAAAACGGTGCTGCAATTCGCTGTAAAAACCAAGAACTACAGTGTTCAGAAATTCAAGCTCACATTGAAAACGGCATGTTTGCTGTAAAAATTGCTATGCAGTATGCCGAATCAATGACTTTTGTTCTTAATGAAGATCTAACTATCAAGCGCGTCAAATTCACTGACGTAGTAGCCGAACAACAAGAAGACCAGGACAAGTCTGATAAGGCAGCATGCTTTGACGCTGACTTTGCAATCATGGCTGGCGAGTTCGAACAATTCATTCCTGAGTTAATTAGTTTACTTGGTGGTGAAGAAACTAGCGGCGAAACAAATCAAGTCAATAAAGCGCCAACAAATCAAAATCAAGACTTCCTTTATGGCGAAGCTGTTGAATTTATCAAAGAAACTCGCAGCGCATCAATCTCGTGCATCCAGCGTAAATTCAAGATTGGTTACAACCGAGCAGCAAGACTAGTTGAACAACTAGAGGAAGCTGGCGCAGTTTCATCACCCAGCCATGACCGCACTAGAGAAATATTGATCTAAACCAACAGCAAGGAATCACCATGGCCAAGAAGATAGTGAATCATTACAGCCCTATCGTTGAAGTTCGTAATTTTAAGGGCCGTGGTATTGCTGATAAAACATTTAAGTTAATTGATGGTGAGCGTCACAAGCATTGCTCTTGTTGTGATGATTACCATCCAGCTGACACTGGGTTTTTCACGACAGCAAGCACGAAATGCGGGTTAAATGCATATTGCCGATGTTGCGAACAAGAGCGTCGAAACGAAATTAAATACTGGCTAAAGGCTAGCTAGGGGAAATTATGAATAACCCAATATGCCCACATTGTGAGTATGAATTTGATGATGATGAAACATGGCACAGCGGCGGAGATGTTTGCTCTGGTGATGGTGATACAAGTGAATTGGTTTGTCACAATCTAGATTGCAAGAAAACGTTTCATGTTATATGTCGCCACGACATCAAGTGGACCGCATGCGATGAAGATGGCCAAGATATCTGTTAATTAATTTCAGCATCCAGCACCCCTCCCCGTTAATTCGGGGTTTGTAGGTAGTGAAACTAATTAGGAAAGCATCATGAAAAATCAATTAATTATCGATGAACGACTTAACAGCGAATTAACCAGAACTCGAAGCGGTTCGACTCAGTGCTTTTATAATAAAAGCGTCACTAAAAATCCACACATTGACGGGTACGAGTTCAAGTTAAGTCACGATCTCCCTGAAATGTATGCCGAAAAAATAGAGGGAAAGTGGTATTGGGTTAACGGATGTTCACATTGCGATCGGTCTCAGACGGCTTATGTTTGCTGTGATAAGCATAACGTATGTTTGACATGCAGTACGCCGCGTAATGAAATTAGCGGCAACGCATGGGGACGAACTAACAATCAATGGCAGTGCTCACCGTGTCATGATGCAGAAAAAACCAGCGCTCGAAATGATGCACTTAATCGTGTAGCTAGAGCAGTAGAGGAAAGTGGCGAGTATGATCAATGGGAATACTCGGCGCAGGACAATATAAAATGCCCGCATTGCGCAACGAAATATGAACCATGTACCGCAGACGGAGTGCCAGAGGGGAATGAAGTATGCTCGACGTGCGATGGGGTTTTCGAGGTAGAACCAGAATATAGCATTACTTACACAACCCGAGTTGTTGGCGAAAGACTCACCGCCAAATAGCTTTAAGGAAAAATGATGGAGCAACAAGTAATGGAAAAATTTAATTGCGATTGCGGGTTTAGTTGGTTGAAAGGCTTTAGCGGCCAACATAACTGTTCGCCATACTACCGTGAAACAATCGAAGCCCTAAAAACAAACGTTGAGCGCTACCAAAAGCTTGTATGCCAAACATGTGATGGTCACGGCGCTGTCGGTAATATTTTAGATAGCATGGACTGCCCCGACTGTACTGCCGCTGCGAATAATGATCAACACTTTGCAAAATATGAACAGAGTCAATTTCACGTAACAAAAGACGGTCACACAATGACTACCTTTGACATTGCAAAAGAGTTAAATAGAAAGTCTCACCTAGAGCGGCAGGCTATCGCTCGCGGTGAAACTATTGTTTCTCAGCAAGAAGAAATTAACGAGCTTAAAGCTATGGTTACGCAATTGACCGCTGAGGCGGGGTTATTCTGTAGCGCGTTCTACATATCACAGTCTAAATGGATTGAGCAAGTAACGGGAGCCGCTAGAAGTCAGACAGATAAAGAGGTTATGGACGGCGCTAAAAGTGTTGTAGCTAACGTTCGGGCTGATGCTGTGCGAGATTTTAAGCAGTCAATACTTGAATCTATAAAAGGTGACGACGAGGCATACGTTAAGTCAATCCATGAGCTACTTAATGCAAACAAACTACGGGAGCAAGCCAAAGGAGTGAACCAGAAATAAAATGTTCAAGAGTAAGAGCCTGCAAGTGGCATGGCCGTAATGAAGATTTAGTTGAAAAATTAAATAAACGTGAAACAAAAGAATGTAAGGTTCAGATTTTCGACATGGTTTGCCCCCGTTGCGGCTGTAATACGTATTATGATTTATAAGCAACCTAACTAACCGGAATTACCGGACAGTTCAACCAGCCGCTTAACCGCGGCTTTGTGGGTAGTAACAGGAATCAATCAACAACAAATATAATTAGGGGTTCGTATGGCTGAGATATATATTAAATTAGGTTGGGTATTACCAAGCATTATCGATCGGCATAAAGGTCTATCGCCTTGCGCTCTAAAAAACATGGTTGGTGCCGGAAAACTTGAAGAAAATCATCATTGGAAAAAAGGTCCCAATGGTAAATTATTCTATAATTTTGAAGCGATGGATGACTGGGTTGTAAATGGATATCAAAAAGCTAGCTGAGTACAAGCAATATATTAAGGATCATCGATTGGAGGGTGTAGAAATACGAGGCACCTCAATTCGAATTCGGTTTTACTTTCACGGCGCTCAAAGGAATGAAACTTTAAAAGGCACTACGCTATCAAAAACAAACCTAAAGTTTGCATCAAATAAGCGCTCGTCAATTTTAAGTGAGATCGATAAAGGGAATTTTGATTACCAAGCGCATTTCCCCAATAGCAGAGCGGCTAGATCCTTTTCTAATCGCCCTACTAGGATATTATTTGAGACTTGCCTGGATAAATGGCTAGCAGTAAAGAAATCAAAAACAGCACCTTCAACCTTTAGATCCTATTTTAGCAAGTCTGAAAATCATGTTAGGCCTAAGTGGGGTAACTTTTATTTAGATGAGATCAAGAAATCAGATCTTGAACACTGGATTAATGTTGAACTTTGGAACCATGAAGAGAAAATGGCTTACTCGAATAAAACGATCAACGACATAATGACGATTGTTCGCGGCGTTCTAGGTGATGCCTTTCAAGATGAAGTGTTAAATAAAGATCCAACGGCCAAGATTGGCAACCTAAAAACCGTTAAAGATGCACCGGATCCATTTACTCAAGATGAAATAAATAATATTGTTAGTGTAATTACTGATAGGCAAAGTGAATTACTTTGCTTTGAGTTGGCATGCTGGACCGGACTAAGTGTGTCAGAATTACTCGGTGTTGCTTGGGAGGATTTAGATAAAGCAAATTGGCGCCTAAAAATTCGTCGCGCTAATGTTCATGGCAGCTATAAAACGCCAAAAGAAGAAAGCCGAGCTCGTGACATTGACCTACTTGAGCCAGCTAGATGGGTAATAAAAAAATTAATGGCCGTAACATCGATGCTGCCGCAAGTTGAAGTGAGTGTACTGCAGAAGGATAACAAATCATTTCGTACCGAAAAATTACGGTTTATGATGATCAATACGCGAAGTGGTAAGCCGATGCCATCAGATATGCAATACCGAGATAGGTTTTTTAGCACAATTTGCAAACAAGCTGGTGTCAGATATAGACCGCCGAACAATGCCAGGCATACATATGCAAGTCAGTTGTTAACGAAGGGCGTACCGAAAGAGTGGATTGCAACCCAACTGGGTCATACTACGACCAAGATGATCGAGGATCATTATGGCAAGTGGATGACAGAAGAAACGCCTAACATGGCTGCAATGGTTAGCCAAATGTTAGGGTTTTCTGCTCCTATGAGACCATCGCAAGACCACGTTTTAAAGCAAAACCTAGAATTACGTTATAAATCATAGAATTAATGTGGCGGTGAGTGTGGGAGTCGAACCCACGATACATTGCTGTATACACGCTTTCCAGGCGTGCTCCTTCGGCCACTCGGACAACTCACCTAATGTT
>SPKZ01007897.1_pt1 | contig 22423 bp, 19 predicted proteins | sample 2456571 | NCBI WGS metagenome assembly SPKZ01 (sample SAMN11192286, study PRJNA482655) | marine metagenome | biome: ENVO:00000447; feature: ENVO:00000244|ENVO:00000211|ENVO:00000569|ENVO:00002023; material: ENVO:00002151; isolation source: ocean water from marine abyssalpelagic zone ... | reverse complement strand
ATTTATATTAAACTCATGTTATCAAAGGCTAATCGTCTTCTAATACATATGGCCCGGCATAATTGTCAAAACGAGAGAACGGCCCTTAAAATGTCCTTAAATAATAGAGTACGCGGCCAATTAGAGAGTTCCGTTATGCTGCGTATCAAGTAATACTAGTTTCATTAAGTTTGTGTTCTTGTTGTACGTAGGAAAAATATTTCAGGGCAAGACGCTCGATTGAGTAATAGCGGGTTATTAGGATTGAGAGCAATACCGACATGGACTACTTTAACCAGTACAAGTGAGCAATAATTTAATCATATGGTATAACGACTAATTTTCTTCTAACACATGTGGGCCAGCATAATTGTCAAAACGAGAATACTTCCCTTGGAATGTCAATGGTATGCGACCAATAGGTCCATTACGCTGTTTACCAATAATAATTTCAGCCATGCCTTTAAACTCACTGTCATCGTGATAAACCTCATCACGATAAATAAACATGATTAAATCGGCATCTTGCTCAATTGAACCAGATTCACGTAAATCTGAGTTGATGGGGCGTTTATCCGAGCGTTGCTCCAAGCCACGGTTTAGCTGAGAAAGCGCGACTACTGGTACTTCTAACTCTTTTGCTAGCGCTTTTAATGAACGCGAAATTTCGGCAATTTCTAAGGTACGGTTATCAGAAAATTGCGGTGCACGCATTAATTGTAAGTAATCAATCATGATCATAGAAATACCACCATGATCACGATGAATTCGTCTTGCTCTTGCCCGCAACTCTGTTGGCGTTAAACCAGAAGCATCATCAATAAACATTTTGCCATTTTCAATTAACAAGCCCATAGTAGAAGACAATCGAGCCCAATCTTCATCATCTAATTGACCAGTACGAATTTTAGTTTGATCAATTCGACCTAGAGACGCTAACATCCGCATCATGATTTGATCCGCCGGCATCTCTAGGCTAAAAATTAATGCCGGGTATTCCTGCGTCATCGCCGCATGTTCTGCCAAGTTCATCGCAAAGGTAGTTTTACCCATTGATGGACGCGCAGCAACAATAATTAAATCTGATTTTTGCAAACCCGCTGTCATTTTATCTAAGTCAGTAAAACCACTAGGCACACCCGTGACACCACCGGTGTCGGTAGAACAAAGTTTTTCGATTCTATCTACGGTTTTTTCTAAAACAGTATGAATACTTTCCGGACCTTCTGATTTATTAGCGCGTTTTTCAGCAATAGCAAATACTTTAGTTTCGGCAAAATCGAGTAATTCAGCACTACTACGCCCTTGCGTATCATACCCTGCTTCAGCAATTTCGTTCGCAACACTGATCATCTCACGCGTTACCGCACGCTCGCGAACAATGTCAGCATAGGCGGTGATATTCGCCGCACTGGGGGTGTTTTTCATCATCTCAGCAAGATAAACAAAGCCACCGGCATCATCGAGCTTTTGATCGTTTTCTAATGCTTCTGACAAGGTAATTAAATCAACCGGTTCACCTAATTCAATTAGAGCGCCAATGGTTTCAAAAATCAGCCGATGAGAGCGACTATAAAAATCAGCCGCCACCGCTTTTTCAGCAACCCGATCCCAAGTTTCATTATCAAGCAATAAACCACCCAACACTGATTGTTCTGCTTCAAGAGAATGTGGTGGGATTTTTAATTCATCAATTTGCTTGTCTTTGATAAATTGCTTTTCTTTGGCAAATTTACCGAATTTTTTATCTGCCATTTACTTAGCCTTACAGTGAAAAATTTTAGGAGGGCTAATGTAGCAGAAATGAGGAGAGAAATAGAGCGTTAAACAAAGAAAAACAGTGTAAGTTTTACTCGCACTGTAAGAAGTTTTAAATCTAAATATTCATTTCATGTTAAACGATTAATTTAACCAGATACGGATATGAAAACTACCCTTGCCTTAACTTTAACTAAAAAACATTCAATTAGTTGATTTTTAACACTATAACGGTATTTTTTTACGTTTAACCTTTACATGTGTATTAACTTGTTTATATTTATAATAGCTTTTAGGTGAACGGCTTTGTTTTGCTTAGTTTAATTGAACGTATTTATATACTTTTCTTATTGCTAGCTAGGCTTTAGTTAATTACTTTGGGCGCTATTTATATAATAATATAAACCATATAACTTATATAAATAGCAGTTATATAAATAGAAGTTAATATAGTGTTAAAAAAGCTTAACGCTGTTAATTGTATTTAACAGTTAAGTAAAAAACCTATTTAAAACAAAAATAAACGCAACATTATTTTACATTTACCAAATTATGTCGCATATTAACCACAGCCCCCGTAGAAATTAATGGAAATTATGACTATGAAAAACTTACTTAAAACAACGCAAAACTTAAACGCAATGAACAAAGCACAAAAAGGTTTTACTCTTATTGAATTGATGATCGTTGTTGCGATTATCGGTATTTTAGCCGCAGTAGCTTTGCCTGCTTATCAAACTTATACAAAGAAAGCTCGTTTTGCTGAAGTAACCACAGCTGTAGGCGCACTAATAACCGCTATAGAAGTTTGTGTCCAAACAGGAGAAACAGTTTGTCACACAGCAGGCACTACTGGTATTCCAGCAGCACCTACTGCAACTGAAAATTTAACATCATTAATACTTACTGGCACTACAGCCGCTCCAATAATTACAGGCACAGGAACAACAGCAGCGGGTGGATATACATATATAATGACTGGCGCCAACACTGCTGGTAATATCGTATGGACTAGAACTGGAAGTTGTGTTAATGCAAATACTTGTGACTAATATATAAAGAGTATGCAGGTCAAGATAACCTCTCTCTATTAGTTAACATAATAAAAAAGCTCTTTAAAGAGCTTTTTTATTATCTAGTAATAAATAGCAAATCAAAAACCTTGCTAAAATAAAATTTTTGTTATTTTAAGCCCAATTACGTTACACTAAAATTTAACGTGTTCATTGTTTTTATTCAAAAGGTTATGTTAAAAAACTATGAAAGGAAATCACCAGCAATCGAGTGTTTTATCTGCTTTATCGAAAGAACAGCTAGTTCCCCTGACAAGTATTGATAACATTTGTGCCGACTATAGCGGTAATAATAAACCTTTTATTCGATTTTTAGTTGAAGACAAACAGTTTGACGGCAAAAAAATTGCCAAAATTCTCGCTAATAAATTTGGTTACCCTTACATTCAGTTATCGAACTTTGACACCAGCCTAGTACCTGAAGGTATTCGCAACGAAAAGCTGATCACTAAACATAATGCTTTGCCGTTATTTTTACGAGGTAAAGTATTATTTGTTGCCATGTCTGACCCAACAAATATTGATGCCTTAGAAGAAATTCAATTTAATAGCGGCTTTAGTACTGAGCTAGTATTAACCGATGAACAGGGTTTACAGCGTTGCATAGATAAAGTTTTAGAAGATGAAAGTGACGCCCTTGATATTACCGATATTGATGCCGAAGAGCTTTCAGGCTTAGAAGTTCAAGAAGATAAAAAAGAAGATGACATTAAAAGCGGTGAAGATGATGCCCCCATTGTGGTATTCATCAATAAAATTTTGCTTGATGCAATAAAAAAGGGTGCTTCTGATTTACATTTTGAGCCTTACGAAAAGTCTTTTCGTATTCGCTTTCGAATTGATGGCATATTATCTGAAATTGCCCGGCCACCAGTAAGTTTATCTTCACGGATGGCCGCGCGCTTAAAAGTTATGTCAAAACTTGATATTGCCGAGCGCCGAGTTCCTCAAGATGGGCGAATAAAACTCGCCTTGTCAAAGAAAAAATCCATTGATTTTCGTGTTAGCACCTTGCCGACCATGTGGGGAGAAAAGGTCGTAATGCGTATTCTTGATTCTTCTAGCGCTATGTTAGGCATTGACATGCTAGGCTATGATCCTGCACAGAAAAAAATCTATATGGAGGCACTAGAACAGCCTCAAGGAATGATTTTAGTTACTGGCCCTACCGGCTCAGGTAAAACAGTTTCCTTATATACTGGTTTAAATATTTTAAACACTCCAGAGCGTAATATTTCTACCGCAGAAGATCCGGTAGAAATCAACCTTGAAGGCATTAACCAAGTTCAAATTAACAACCGTGCCGGTTTAACTTTCCCTAGTGCGCTACGCTCTTTTTTACGACAAGATCCCGACATTATTATGGTGGGTGAAATTCGTGATCTAGAAACTGCTGAAATAGCAATAAAAGCGGCACAAACCGGTCACTTAGTATTATCAACCCTGCATACTAACTCTGCCGCTGAAACCCTTACTCGTTTACTTAATATGGGAGTACCTTCATATAATGTCGCTAGCTCGGTAACTATTATTATTGCCCAACGTTTAGCAAGGCGTTTATGCCCACAATGTAAAACGGAAGAAAAATTATCTGAAGTACAACTTGCTGAGCAAGGTTTTCCTAACGATATGCTAAGTGAAATAAAATTATTTAAAGCCGTTGGTTGTGAACAATGTACTGACGGTTATAAAGGCCGAGTAGGTATTTATGAAGTGATAAAAATCAGCCCGATAATTTCGGCTATTATTATGGAAGGTGGTAACTCACTCGACATAGCGAATCAATGCCAAAAAGAAGGTTATAACAATTTGCGCCAATCGGGGTTAATAAAAGCGATGAGTGGCATGACTAGTCTAAAAGAAATTAATCGCGTAACCAATACTTAAAATAACGATTAGGTGAAACTATGGCTTCAGCAGTTGCGAAAAAAAACACTCCCAAGATAAAGCCTTTAGACGTTTTTATCTGGCAGGGAGTTAATCGCAAAGGTAAAAAAATTAATGGTGAACTTTCTGCTAATAATATTATTGAGTTAAAAGCTCAATTACGTAAGCAGGGCATTACCCCAAGTAAAGTTAAGAAAAAAGCTAAGCCACTTTTTGGACTGGGCGGTGATAAAGCCATTACTCCTGGTGATATTGCCGTAATATCACGACAAATAGCTACCATGTTAGGGGCGGGTGTACCCTTAGTACAAACCATAGAAATGATTGGTAAAGGTCACAATAATGGTAATATGAAAAAACTGCTCGCTGAAATTGGCAACAAGCTTTCTTCAGGTATTCCCTTATCGGACTGTTTACGTGACCACCCTAGATATTTTGATGATCTCTATTGTGATTTAGTTGCTTCTGGAGAACAATCTGGCTCGTTAGAAACCATTTACGACAGAATCGCTACCTACAAAGAAAAGGCCGAGGCTTTAAAAGCTAAAATCAAAAAAGCAATGACTTACCCCATTGCGGTATTAGTTATTGCCGCTATTGTTACCTCTATATTATTGATTTTTGTTGTGCCGGTATTTCAAGAAATATTTGCTGGCTTTGGCGCTGAATTACCCGGCTTTACGCTATTTGTTGTTGGTATATCTGATTTTATGGTTGCCTATTGGCATTTAGGACTAGGCAGTATTTTTGCTTTTATCTTTTTGTTTAAACGCGCTCATCGCAACAGCCTGAAGTTACGGGATCAAGTAGATAAACGCATACTAAAACTCCCTGTTATTGGTGATTTATTAGAAAAAGCCGCGGTTGCCCGTTATGCTCGTACATTATCGACAACTTTTGCCGCTGGTGTGCCATTAATCGACGCCTTAGAGTCTGCTGCTGGCGCCTCAGGTAATGCAGTTTTTAGAGATGCCATTCTTGAAGTTCGTGCTGAAGTAACCTCTGGTATGCAAATGAATTTAGCCATGCGAAATTGTAGTATTTTTCCTGATATGGTTATTCAAATGGTGGCCATTGGTGAAGAGTCTGGCGCGGTTGATGACATGCTTTCTAAAGTTGCTAATGTTTATGAAGCTGAAGTAGATAACGCCGTTGATTCACTTACTGCGTTATTAGAGCCGATGATTATGGCAGTACTTGGGGTGGTGATTGGTGGTTTAATTATTGCGATGTATTTACCAATATTCCAAATTGGTATGATTGTATAATACTTTGAGCTTCCTGTAGCCCTTCGACAGGCTCAGGACAAACGAATAACCTGAATAATAATCGTTCAATCATGAATACACAGAGCAGTAAACCGTTAGCACTGAGCACACAAACAGTTAGCCGTTAGCACTGAGCACGAGTAGTCGAAGCGTCGATGTGTCGAAACACACCTAATTAACATTTTTTTGAGTAGTTTATGTTTGAGCAAACCTTAGTTTTTTTTCAGTACTCCCCTACCGCTTTTAATATCTTTGTGGTGATTTTTTCCCTGATTATTGGTAGTTTTTTAAATGTCGTGATCTATCGTATACCAACAATGATGCACAATAATTGGTATCTTGAGTGCCGTGAATTCTTAGCTGATGAAGTTAACAATATTCCGGCAAAAAAAATTACTGAACTGACCTTATCGAAACCTGATTCAACTTGCCCTAAGTGTCAGCATAAAATTCGCTTTTATGAAAATATCCCCGTCATTAGTTGGTTATTTCTCCGCGGTAAATGTGGCCAATGTAAAAATAATATCTCTATTCGTTATCCCTTGGTTGAAGCAACCACGGCACTATTAAGTTTGGTTATCGCTAGCCAATACGGTGTTACGGTACAAACCCTGCTATTACTGATCCTCACCTGGGGCTTAATCTGTTTAACACTTATCGATTTTGATCATATGTTATTACCAGATCAAATTATTATGCCACTATTGTGGTTAGGTTTATTGGTTAATATTAGCGGTACATTTGTGCCCATTAGCGATGCTGTGATCGGCGCTGCAGTTGGTTATATGAGCCTATTTAGCGTATTTTGGCTATTTAAGTTATTAACAGGTAAGGAAGGTATGGGGCATGGCGATTTCAAGCTATTTGCTTTATTCGGCGCTTGGCTTGGTTGGCAATTACTGCCTATTCTTATTTTAATGGCTTCCGTTGTTGGCGCCATCATCGGCATTTCATTAATGTTATTTAAAAACCATAAACGTGAGCAAGCCATTCCGTTTGGTCCCTATTTAGCCATAGCAGGATGGATCACGCTATTGTGGGGTGAAGGGATTTGGTCATGGTATCTTATTCAAATTAGTTAATTTTGCATTTTATGGTAGTTTAAGTATATGTCTGATTTTATTGTTGGTTTAACGGGTGGCATTGGTAGCGGAAAAACAACCGTTGCGGATCTTTTTGCTGAACAAGGTATAACTATTGTTGATGCTGATGTTATTGCCCGAAACGTTGTTTCGATAGGCAGCCCTGCACTAGTTCATATTAGTACACACTTCGGTACAAGCTTCATTCAAGCAGATGGCCAACTTAATAGAGCCTTACTTCGCCAACAGATTTTTAGTAATGACACCGATAAATTATGGTTAAATAATCTTCTTCACCCCCTAATTAGAGAGCAACTCATTGAGCAAATGAAAGCGGCCCAAAGTGCGTACTGCTTGTTAGTAGCCCCGCTGTTAATTGAAAACAATTTAATCACCTTAGTAAATCGTGTTCTAGTTATTGATGTCAGTGAAACAACCCAAATAAGCAGAACAACTGCCCGCGATAATAATAGCGTAGAGCAAGTTCAAGCCATAATAGCAAGCCAAGCAAGTAGAAAGATCAAGCAAGAGTACGCAGATGATTTGTTGAACAATGATCGTAATACTTTAAAAGAACTAAAAGTTGCGGTTGATAAATTACATCACACTTATTTAACCATGGCAACAAAGTATCTATACCCATGATACTTCAAGATACGAGTTTCAGGCATCTTGAGGTCACATGGGTATACAAGGGAGCTGAGTAAATAAAATAATCGTATTATTCATCATGCTCTACTAGCACCAACCGCCCCGGAGAATAACCATAGATAAATAATTTACAAATAATTCGCCATTTTAATTATCTATGGTTACTATAGCGTAATCTGAATAAAATAAATAATTTAAACTTTTAAAACTTTTAAAACTTTTTGCATGACAACAATACTATATGAACATCCACTTAATGAGCGTATTCGTAATTATCTAAAACTTGAGCAGCTCTTTGTTCAAGCTTCCAGTTGTGCCAATGCAGATATACAGACTAGCCATCAAGTATTTTTTAATGCTTTATTTGCCATTATCGACACTTTAGAACGCTGTGATATTAAAGGCGAATTAATTAAAGATTTAGATAAATTACAACAAAATCTAGTGATATGGTCTCAGGCACCTGACATTGATAGCAGTGCTCTAGAAAATAACTTGCGTGAAACAGTGGCATTAACCAGTCAGTTAAAAGCCAACCATCAAATTTGTTATCAACTTAAAGAAAGTAAATTACTAGCCAGTTTAAAACAACGTTTTGCTATACAAGGTGGTAATTCCAGTTTTGATCTACCACAGTTGCAGTTTTGGCTTCACCAGCCAACCGAACAAGTGGCAAGCCAAATAAAGCACTGGTTATCATTGCTAGACAACATAAAAAACTCACTCGCTTTAGTACTTAAATTTATTCGTCAACGTGCAGAGTTTCAATCGATAGAAACTGAAAGCGGCTTCTACCAAGACAGTGGTGAAGGTTTACTGCTATTGCGTATTAAAGTCAGTCAAAGTGCTCAATATTACCCAACTATAAGCGGTAATAAATTTCGTTATTCTATTCGTTTTATGTTGCCCTGTGAGGAAAGTGGTCGACGCTATTCAAACCAAGCAACTAAATTTCAACTGGCTTGTTGTTAGTTAGCCCTGGTTAGTTTCCATTAATAAATAATAACGCTATAATAGTGACTATATTTCCTTATTAATTTTGATCAAGACATGACCTTAAAAGTTTCCTGCCCTAATTGTGATAAACCAGTGATTTGGTGCAAAGAAAGCGAATTTAGGCCTTTTTGCAGTAAGCGTTGTCAATTAATTGATTTGGGTGAATGGGCTGATGAAGGCCATAAAATATCTCAGTCAGTACAAGGTGACACGCTCTTAACTGAAGAAATGCTTGATGCATTAGAAGATGATCTTTTATTAAATAATAAATTTTTTGTTGAGCCAGAGTAGGAATTCAGTTACGAGTAAGAAAAGTTACGAGTGGCGAGATACAAGTTTGGCAATTATCGCCTCATTCGCTTTGGGAAAATCCAAGTTTTTAAATTCTTCAAGTATAAACCAACTTTGTTGTTGTCCTTCTTGAGCACTTGGCTCACCAATAAAGTTATCAACAACAAACACCTCTAAACATACTTTTTTATCGCCATAGTCATGATTGATAATAATCAGAGGCTGGCAACTTAATACCTCAATATTAACCTCTTCCTTTAACTCTCTAGCAAGCGCTTGAGCAATGGTTTCATCTTTTTCTACCTTACCACCAGGAAACTCCCACTTACCGCCTTGATGAGCGCTATCAAGGCGTTTAGTTAGAAAATATTGTGTTTGATTATACTCATTGGTTGAGGTGATAACACCTACAGCAACGTGGACAGATTTAGGCATAAGAAATAAGCATCGAGTTAATAGTTACAGTAGCGAAGAAAAATAAAGATTACGAGTTACGAGCAGCGAAGAAAATACGAGTTTATAAGTATCTACTAAGCGTAATGCTTTTCGAAACTATTAAACTCGCTACTCGAGGCTGCTGTTAAGTCAACTTACCATGACATTGTTTGTATTTTTTACCTGAGCCACAAGGACAAGGTTCATTACGGCCAACACGTGGAATTTCAGACTTTTCATTAATACCAGCAGCACTTTGATGTTGAAATTCTTTTGGTGTATCTGATTTTCTATGTTGCTCTTCTACCGCTTCTACGTCAGATTCAGCTTGAATTTTAACTTTAGATAAAATACCAACAACATCATATTTTAAGTTATCTAACATTTCTGCAAATAACTCAAAAGATTCACGTTTAAATTCTTGCTTAGGATTTTTCTGTGCATGGGCACGTAAACCAATGCCCTGACGTAAATGATCCATGGCCGCTAAATGCTCTTTCCAATGAGAATCTAAACTTTGCAACATAACCGCTTTTTCAAATTGGCGTAATACATCCGCACCAGCCATCTCTTCTTTATCTTTATAGGACTGTTCAAATTCAACAATAATTTTTCACGTAAAGTTTCTTCATGAAGTTCTTTGTCTTCATCAAGCCATTTTGCCACTGGCAAATTAGTATTAAATTCACCTTTAAGTTGCTCTTCTAGAGCGGTAATATCCCACATTTCAACTAATGATTGTGGCGGAATATGCTGATCGATAATACCCGTGATAACATCACTGCGAATAGCATTGATCACTTCACCTATATCAGCTTCATCTAGTAATTCATTACGTTGCTCGTAGATAACACCACGTTGATCATTTGCTACGTCATCATATTCTAATAATTGTTTACGCATATCGAAGTTACGGCCTTCGACCTTGCGCTGGGCATTTTCAATACTGCGAGTCACCCAGGGATGTTCAATCGCTTCGCCATGCTCCATACCTAATTTACGCATCATATTTGAAATGCGTTCAGAGGCAAAAATACGCATCAATGAGTCTTCCATCGATAGATAAAAACGTGTGGCACCGGCATCACCTTGACGGCCTGAACGACCACGAAGCTGATTATCAATACGGCGAGATTCATGACGTTCGGTAGCAACTATTTTCAAGCCACCTAATTCAAGTACACGTTGATGATCTATTTTCCATTGAGCTTTAATTTTTGTTATTTGCTCTTCAGTAGGTTGCTTATTCCCTTTACCTAAAGCAGCAATAGCGGCATCTAAATTACCTCCTAGGACAATATCAGTACCACGACCAGCCATATTAGTGGCAATGGTTACCGCACCTTCTTTACCCGCATCAGCAACAATTTCAGCTTCTTGTTCATGGAATTTTGCATTGAGTACTTTATGCTTAATTTTAGCCTTCTTTAAAAAGCCGGATAAAAGCTCTGATGTCTCAATCGTGATAGTACCTACTAATACTGGCTGACCACGTTTAACACAGTCTTTAATGTCTTCTAATATCGCTTCAAATTTTTCTTCAGTCGTTAGGTAAATCAAATCAGCCATGTCATCACGGATCATTGGCTGATTAGTAGGGATAATAACCGTTTCTAAACCGTATATATGTTGAAATTCAAATGCTTCAGTGTCAGCTGTACCAGTCATACCTGATAATTTGTCATATATTCTAAAGAAGTTTTGGAAGGTGATTGAAGCAAGGGTCTGATTTTCATTTTGAATATGAACCCCTTCTTTAGCTTCTATTGCTTGATGTAAACCTTCAGACCAACGACGACCTTCCATCGTACGACCGGTGTGCTCATCAACAATAACTATTTCATTGTCCTTTATTATGTAATCTACATCTTTAATAAAGAGCTTATGGGCACGTAAAGCCGCCATAACGTGGTGTAACAAGGTAATATTACTTGCAGAGAATAAAGTGTCACCTTCTTGTAATAAGCCTTTTTCACGCATGATGTTTTCAATAAGGATTTGGCCACGCTCAGTTAAATAAACCTGTTTGGCTTTTTCATCAATGGTGTAATCCCCTGCAACAAAGCCTTCCGATTGACCTGTTTCTTGATCTTTATCTTCTTCACTCTGTACCTCAAGTGTTGGCACAATGACATCAATGGCTTTATATAACTCTGAGCTATCTTCAGCTTGTCCTGAAATAATGAGTGGGGTACGTGCTTCATCAATAAGAATTGAGTCAACTTCATCTACAATAGCAAAGTTCAGTTTTTTCTGCGTACGTTCATCAGGTGAAAACACCATATTGTCACGTAAATAGTCGAAACCAAACTCGTTATTCGTGCCATACGTAACATCTGCCTGGTAAGCGGCTTGCTTATCTTCCGGTGTCATACCAGCGATGTTACAACCAACAGTCATTCCCAAAAAGGTAAATAATGGACGACTCCAGTCAGCATCACGAGTTGCTAAATAATCATTAACCGTAATAACATGAACACCATCACCGGTTAAGGCATTTAAATAAGACGGTAAGGTTGCCGTCAGCGTTTTACCTTCACAGGTGCGCATTTCAGCAATTTTACCGTCATTTAACACCATGCCGCCGACCATTTGCACGTCAAAATGACGCATACCAAATACGCGTTTACTGGCTTCTCGAACAACAGCGAATGCTTCAGGCAATATTTGATCTAATGTTTCATCATTGGCTAAACGTTCTTTGAATTCAGCTGTTTTTGCCTTTAATTCATCATCACTTAGTGCTTCTAAAATCGGCTCTAATGCAGTTATTTTTTTTACTTCTTTGCCCATTTGTTTTAATAATCTATCGTTACGACTACCAAACATTTTTGTTAACAACTTTACAAACATCTTATTTAACCATTTTGTGATATTTAGCAAGCAAAACTATTTTGCATACTATGTGAATATTATTATAAATTTTTAACTATTATTTATATGCTTAGACTACAATTTTATTATTCTGATGTGCTTGCCTTTTTATCGACTATTTTGCTTTGCGATAGACAAATTTAATTGGATTAATTTGTTTATCGTGGTGTAAAATTTCATAGTGCACATGAGGTCCGGTTGATCGTCCGGTACTTCCCATACGAGCTATTACTTGTCCTTTACTTACTACGTCACCAACATTAACTAACAACCGTTTATTATGTCCGTACCGTGTTTTTAAACCATCGCCATGATTAATTTCTATTAATTGACCATAGCCATAGCGATCATCAGCCCAACTAACAATACCTGATGCGGTAGCGATAATCTCGCCATCCTCCTTGCCAGCAAAATCAATGCCTTTATGCATTGAAGGTCTCCCATTAAAGGGATCTTTACGTATGCCAAAATAAGAAGACAACCAGCCTTTAGTTATAGGCCGACCAGATAAATAACGGGTATTTTCTATATGGTGACCTAATGTTAAAGATTCAAGCATATTTAACTGATTTTCTTTATGATTTAACGCTTTTTCTAATTGTGTAATTTCTAATAACAATTGTGCTAAAGGCTTTCTCCTAATATCACCACGTATTGGAAAAGGACCACCACTTGGCGGTAATTTTTGTAAATTAAATTCTTGCTCGGGAATATTAGCGTTATCTGCTAAACGTCCACCTAAAGCATTTAAACGTAATACATGACTTTGTAATTCAGCCAATTTCATCGTTAATGCTGTTAGTTGTTGTTTTTTTAATGCTACAATATTTAATTCAGTTGCGCTAGCATCTGTTTGTTGTTTAGCAATAACCGTACTTTTGCTAGCAAAATAATCAGTACTACTATTAGGTTGTTCATTTGTAGACAGTACTAAATGAACAATAACACCTGAAATCAACGCAAAAAACATCACCGCAGAAAGCCAATGCAGCTTATTTAGTCGCATTGAGAATCTTACATTCTTTCCTCGGTACAGTAGTGTTAAACTCATATTTATTTCTTAATGTTTTCTTTAAAACTCATTGCAGCTCAAGATTTAGGTTAATAATTATGGCGCGAAGACCAAAATTTCCCAAAGATATGTCCACGTTATTTAATTCTACGACTGGCACTTTCGCACAAATTAAGGCAAAAACCAACTCTTTGAGTTTATTGTCTGACATTGTACGACAAATATGCCCTGACCTGCCAGAGGATGCGTTCAATATTGCTAATTTTGTTCAATCGACTTTAATCATTGAAGTAAAATCACCTGCTTGGGGACAGCGGTTACAATTCGAACGCAACAATATATGCCGACAACTGAATGAAGAAACTCAAGGGCAGTTTACTAAAATTGAGATTAAAGTGAACCCTCAAGGCCACCGACAGCAGCCAAATCAAAATACCTATAAATATATTGAGTCAAAAACCAATAAAGGTTCTGTGCAAAGTATTTCAACTAATACCGCTGCGCACTTATTAGAGATTGCCGAAAAAGCTCCTAAAGGTTTAAAAGAAAAATTACAAAAACTGGCCGCTAACGCTAATAAGCGAAACAAGTAAGCTCAGACCAAATAAAATAATAAACACACACTGTTTAATCTATTGTGATCTTGTTGTACCTAGGGAAAAAATTGCTGGGCAAGGCGCTCGATTGAGTAATCGCTGGCTATTAGGATTCAGAGCAACGCCAACATGAACTATTTTAACCAGTACAAGTGAACAATAATTTAATTAAATTGGTATGATTTGAACAATCACTGCATATTGATAGTGTCACCTGTTAACCGAAATCAGAGTTATAAGGTTTTTCAGCCTTTAGGCTTTGCCAATTTTCCTAGACAAAAAAACCGAGTCAGTACTCGGTTTTTGTTAGTTGATAGGTTTTTTGCCATCAAAAAGCCGCAGCATTAACCTCTTGATATTCTATCGGTGCAGACGCTTTATCATCTTCATAAGTAACCCACTCCCATGAGTCTTTTTGTTTGAATACTTCTCTTAGCAACAGGTTGTTCAAACCATGGCCAGATTTAAAAGCATTCAATTCACCTAGTATACTGGCACTGCCCATGTATAAATCGCCAATAGCATCAAGTATTTTATGCTTTACAAATTCATCATCATAACGTAATTCATTTTTATTCAGCATACGATATTCATCAAGTACGATAGCATTTTCTAAACTGCCACCTAATGCCAGGTTATGAGAACGAAGGAAATCAATGTCTTTCATAAAACCAAAAGTGCGGGCTCTACTGATTTCTTTAATATATGAACAACTAGAAAAATCCATACTCATCGTTTGACAAGTATTAGCAATAACAGGGTGATCAAATTCAATAGTAAAGTTAACTCTAAAACCTTCATAAGGGAGTAACTCTGCCCATTTATCACCTTCATCAACTCGAATCGCTTTTTTAATACGAAGAAAACGTTTGGCAACATTTTGTGTTTCAATACCAACAGACTGGATCAAATAAACAAAAGGTAGCGCACTACCATCCATAATAGGTATTTCAGGGGCATCGACATCAATAATTAAATTATCAATACCTAAGCCAGCTACCGCTGATAACAAATGTTCAACGGTAGAAATTTTTACCGATTGCTCGTTAACCAAACAAGTACACAAGGTTGTTTCACCCACAGCTTCAGGCGTTGCTTTGATATCAACCACAGGGTCAAGATCAACGCGACGAAAGACAATACCAGTGTTTGCTGGCGCAGGACGGAGAGTAACCTGCACTTTTTCACCTTTATGTAATCCAACACCTACGGTTGAAACGCTTGTTTTTAGTGTACGTTGCCTAATCATATTAGCCTCGTCTTTACTTATACTTTAATTACAATTTTTACTGACATTAGCGCCCTTAGCTGCCGCCCATCTCACTTTAAAAATGAAATAATGACCAAAGCAAATTACCTAATTTGATAGGTATGCTTTTTTAACTGACGTAATATAACAAAAATACGCAATAAAATCAAAATTGACTACTTATTGCAGCCCATATTTACACCTAATAACCAATTATAGACCAGTATCAATTGGTAATATTAATCGAATAATGGCTAATTTAGTCTGCTTGCTTACGTAAAAATGCAGGAATATCTAAATAATTATCTAAATCTGCATGGGCAACTTTTTGCACATTACTATCTGTCATAGTAATAGGCTCTGCTGCCGTAGCAACTTGTGGTGCCGCTGGCGCATAGTCACCACCAACAACTCTTGGCTCAACCATAGGTACGGGATTAACAAGCGTAATGTCTGGTTTACTTTCTGCGCCGATACCAGTAGCAACAACCGTTACGCGAAGCTCTTCTGTCATTTCAGGATCAATGACTGCACCAACAACCACAGTGGCATTTTCACTGGCAAATGCTTTTACCGCATTACCAACAGTTTCAAATTCATCAATGCTAATATCCATACCAGCAGTAATATTAACTAAAATACCGCGAGCGCCAGCTAAGTCTACATCTTCAAGTAATGGACTAGAAATTGCAGCTTCTGCGGCTTCTGCTGCACGGTCTTCACCTGTGGCAATACCTGAGCCCATCATCGCGGTACCCATTTCTGACATTACTGTACGTACATCAGCAAAATCGACGTTTATTAAACCTGGGCGAGTAATTAACTCGGCAATACCTTGCACTGCACCTAATAAAACATTATTGGCTGCTTTAAAAGCGTCTAATAAACTTGTTCCTGGACCAAGTACTTTTAACAATTTTTCGTTAGGAATAGTGATTAATGAATCAACACTTTTAGCTAATGCCTCAATTCCTTGGTCAGCGTAATTCATACGCTTTTTGCCTTCGAATGGGAAAGGTTTGGTGACTACAGCAACTGTTAAAATCCCCATTTCTTTCGCTATTTCAGCAACGACAGGAGCAGCACCTGTACCGGTACCACCACCCATACCTGCGGCGATAAAGATCATATCTGCACCCTCAAGCGTTTGCATAATAGTTTCTCTATCTTCTTCTGCTGCTTGGCGGCCGATATTAGGATTAGCACCAGCACCTAAGCCTTTTGTTACATCAGCACCTAGTTGCAAAGTGACATTAGCCGATGAATTACGCAGCGCCTGTGAATCAGTATTTGCCGTAATAAACTCTACACCTTCAATGGTTTGGCTTACCATGTGTTCTACAGCATTACCGCCGCCACCGCCAACACCAATGACCTTTATTATCGCTTCTTCGTTATGGTCTTCCATTAATTCAAACATTTTATCTCTCCGTTTTTATTAAATTTGACAGAATAAATTCTGACCTATAAAAATTCTTTTTACCTAAATTTATTTTTCAAACAGCTTAAAACTCGCCTTTAAACCAAGCATGTAATCTTGACCACAAACCCGCGACACCTGCCGGTTTTTGATTTTCTTTTGCGGCTGAATTATGTGCTTGCAACCCGTAATGCAACAAGCCAACAACCGTGGCATAACTTGGATCATCTACATATTCTTTTAGCCCTTGTACGGCTAATGGTGAGGCTATTCGTACTGGCATTTGAAAGATTTCTTCGGCAAACTCCACCGCACCTTCCATTTTTGCTGTGCCACCGGTTAAGACATAACCCGCAGCAATTTGATCTTCTAAACCAGCTTCGCGAACTTCTTCTTGAATTAATTCAAATAATTCCTGATATCTGGGCTCAACCACTTCAGATAACGTATGGCGCGACATAGTACGAGCTGGACGACCACCAACACTAGGCACTTCAATACTTTCTTCCATGCTAACTAAATGTCTTAAGGCGCATGCATATTTCACTTTAATATCTTCAGCATGGCTTAATGGCGTGCGAAATATTTTGGCTATGTCACTAGTCACTTGGTTCCCGGCAACAGGAATAACCGCGGTATGACGCAGTGCGCCACCGATGAATATCGAAATGTCCATCGTCCCTGCGCCCATATCAATCACACAAATACCTAGCTCTTTTTCATCATCCGTTAATATCGAGTAGCTTGAAGCTAATGCAGAAAAAATTAATTGATCGGCACTTAAGCTACAACGTTCAACACACTTCACTAAATTTCTAGCCATGTCATTAGCACAGGTAACAATATGTACTTTGGCTTCCATACGAACGCCCGACATGCCTATAGGACTTTTAATTCCATCTTGACAGTCGATACTAAATTCTTGCGGTAATACATGCAACATACGACGTTCAGCGGAAATAGGTACACTGCGTGCAGTATGAATAACATTATCAACGTCTTCTTGGGTCACTTCTTTGTCATTTATCGGCACCATACCATTTTCATTTTGACAACTAATATGCTTACCTGAAATACCCAAATAAATAGAGCTTATTTGACAATCAGCCATCAATTCAGCTTCGTTAATTGCTCGCTGTATAGATTGAATAACTAAGTTCAAATCATTAACGCCACCTTTGTCCATCCCGCGTGCTGGTTGATTACCAACACCGATAATGCTTAATTGATTATCAGGCGTAATTTCACCAACCGCGACGGAAATTTTTGATGTGCCTATATCTAATCCTACGACTAAATTTCTTTCTATAATTTTAGACATTAAAGGTGAACTCTTTTGTTAATAGCATAAATATGTGGCTTGTTTTTTGCTGTTTTTGTATATTTATGCTTAAGGGTAAGTTGGCTACTGACTTCCAGCCAACTGCCAATCCCGTATCATACCGTAAATCAATATAATCCACCGCTTGTTTTAACTGTTTTTTATGATTATTTTTCTGTTTAGGTTGTTGTTCTAAGTGAGTTTTGATCAAAGGGTATAGATCCATAAACCTTTGCACCCGTTTTACTCGTTCTTCACGACCTAAATTCAACATAACACCATCATTTAAGGTCAGTTTCCATGAAAAACGTTCGCTAAGCACCAGTTCATCAATCGCTAAATTTCTATACTCAAGTAAGTCATTTAAATTAATAAAATTCTCTAATGCTAATAACTCACTACCTTCGGGGCCAAAAAATTTTGGTAAAGCCTGCTTTAGCTTCCTAGTATCCGCTTGGAACGCCTTACCAAACTGATTTAAGATAAAATCACCGTTCCATAACGCCACTGGTGTTTGATCGACAATATAAATTTTCACTTCATTCGGCCATTGTTTCCTTACCGCAACGGAGTAAACCCAAGGTAAAGCAGATACTTGACTTTGGATCTCATTGACATCAACTTTGAAAAAATTACCTAAGTTTATCGTATTCATCGCAGCCAATACCTCGTCACGTTTGGTATAAGGCATTTCTCCACTGATGACCACAGATTTCACCGGCAAATTCTCTTTATCCATCAAGGTATTTGTTAACCACCAAGCAATACTGATCAAACTAATAAGCACACACAAGAAAAACCCTAAGCCAAGGCCAAATGATAATGCTTGTTGATTCACTGAGATTGATTGCTTATTTTTCATATTTTATCGTCTATTTTATCGGAATAAATTCCAAATTATATTAACTAATACTTAGTAAAACAATACGTTCAACTAACTCACTAAAGGTTAAGCCATGTACTTTCGCCGCTTTTGGCACTAATGAGGTTTGTGTCATTCCTGGCACGGTATTAACTTCTAGTAACTGCCAACTGCCTTCACTATCTTTCATTAAATCGACACGCCCCCATCCACTCGCACCTGTTGCTTTAAACGCTTGTAATGACAACGCTTGTATATGCGCTTCTTCTTTTTCACTCAAACCACACGGACAATGATATTGAGTGCTTGTTGACTGATATTTAGCTTCATAATCATAAAATTCTCGTGGCGTTTCCATATGTATTGCCGGCAGAGCTTCATCACCTAGAATAGCAACGGTATATTCAGGGCCATCAATCCATGCTTCTAATAAAACATCACCGTCAAAGCCAAAAGCTTCCACTAAAGCGTTGTGTAACTTCGCCGGCGAATCTGCCATTGCCATACCAATACTTGAACCTTCATGTGCTGGCTTAACCATAACTTTACCGCCCAAAGCATTGAGCTGTTGTTCAATATCTAACTGACAAAAGTCCGCTTTAGTCACCACGGCAAAGGCTGCGGTTGGTATACCGCAGCCTTTAAATATTTGTTTACTTCGCACCTTATCCATCGACAAAGCCGAGCCTAAAACATTTGAGCCAGTATAACTGATATCTAATGACTCTAATGCGCCTTGCAAACAACCATCTTCACCACCACGGCCATGTAAAGCGATAAAGACATGCTTTATATTTTGACTAACTAACGCAGTTAATGGTACCTCTTTAGTATCCATTAACTGTACCTTAAAACCTGCTTGCGCTAGTCCTTGTGCTATCGCTTTACCTGAGTTTAGCGATACATCACGTTCCGCAGAATTGCCCCCATAAAGTACGGCTAATGTTTGTTGTTTTAATTCTGCCAATTGCTTGTTTTTTTTAGATATTGACATGTTTTTATTTTCCGTAAACGTCATCTTTCACCTGATTTACTTGCAATAACGAGTGCAAGGATAAATCACGTGCTACAACACCAATATTACCTGCACCTTGAGTGATCACCATATCGTTATCTTGCAATTGTGCAGCAAGTAACGCTGGCAGCATGTCAACGTCGCTAACATAAATAGGCTCAATTTGACCTCGTTGGCGAATTGAACGAGCCAAACTTTTACTATCGGCAGAAACAATTGGCGCTTCACCCGCTGAATAAACATCTAATAAAAATAAGCAGTCTACTGCTGATAACACTTCAACAAAATCTTCGTATAAATCACGGGTTCGAGAATAACGGTGTGGTTGAAACACCATGACTAATCGTTTATCTGGCCAACCGGTACGCATTGCTAAAATAGTCGCTCTAACTTCACTTGGATGATGACCATAATCATCAACTAGTACCATATTACCGGCAGCCGTGCTTAAGTTAGCAAGCTGTTCAAATCGACGACCTATACCAGCAAACTCTGCTAACGCTTGGCAAATGGCTTCATCGTTAATACCTTCGTCTTTGGCAACCGCAACACCAGCAAGGGCATTAAGTACATTGTGCTGCCCAGGTAAGTTAACACTCATATCAAGCGGTGGCTGACCATCCACTTCTACGGTAAAATAACTGACACTACCGTCTTGTTGATAATTCACTGCTCGTATGTCGGCATCTTCTGAAAAACCATAAGTGATCACCTGTCGGCTAATACGTGGTAATAACTCACGAACCACCGGGTTATCAATACACACCACCGCTAAACCATAAAAGGGCAAATTATGTAAAAACTCAATATAAGTGTCTTTGACTTTTTCAAAATCACCTTGATAAGTTTCCATATGATCAGCATCAATATTGGTAATCACCGAAACCATTGGTTGTAAGTGTAAAAATGAGGCATCACTTTCATCCGCTTCAGCAACCAGATAACGGCTACTGCCTAAACGAGCATTAGTGCCCGCACTATTAAGTAAACCGCCAATAACAAAAGTAGGATCGAGTTGCCCTTGGGCAAATATACTGGCAATCAAACTAGTAGTAGTGGTTTTACCATGAGTGCCGGCAATGGCAATTCCATGGCGAAAACGCATCAATTCCGCTAACATTTCCGCACGACGAACAACTGGAATACGTGCAGCTTTCGCTGCTATTAATTCAGGGTTATCCTGGCTTATTGCCGTTGACACCACGATAACACTTGCGCCAATAATGTTTTTACTGGCATGACCAATAGTAATATCGGCACCAAATTTAACTAGGCGTTTTACCACTTGGTTTTCACCAATATCAGAGCCAGAAATTTGATAACCTTCATTCAATAATACTTCCGCAATACCGCCCATGCCCGCACCACCGATACCAACAAAGTGGATCCTTTTAACACGACGCATTTCTGGTACTTTTACATTGCGGTTATTCATCGCGTTTTGGTTCATTGTACTTTGATTTATTGCACTTTGATTGATAGTGTTTTTGCTCATGTTATTACTCATTTTCTCTATTTAACTTTTATTGCTGCAGACGAGTTGCTGACAAATTTTGGCAACTTTATCGGTTGCATTAATATCCGCGGCGGCAAAAGCCGCTTTCGCCATATTCTGTAAAATTTGTGGCTCACTAAACAATTCACTGAGTAATTTAGCCAAGCTATCACTGGTTAAGTTTTGTTGCTTCACTAACCTTGCGCCACCACGAGTAACCAAATATTGGGCATTTTTAACTTGGTGATCATCAACTGCGTGGGGCAAAGGTACAAAAACAGCAGGCGTTGCCGCCATCGCTAGTTCAGAAACTGTTAATGCCCCGGCTCGACAAATTACAACATCAGCCCATTGATAAGCACTGGCAATATCATCAATAAATTCGGTAACACGTATTTGACCATTAGCTAACTGGTGCTGGTTATACGCTTCAACAACTTCTTTTTGTTTACCTTTACCGGTTTGGTGGTAAATATTAAAAGGTAATTTTACTGTAGCGCTGCTAGATTTTTCACTCAATTGAGTAAAGCTTACTGGCACAATTTGATTTAATACTTGTGCACCTAAACTACCACCCACCACCAATATGTTGTAGCTTGTTTTCACTGCTGTTTCATTAATGCTAGGCTTTACTTGCCCAGCAATACTTGCTCTTAAAGGATTACCGACGATTTCAGCAGCAATATTACTTTTAAACGCATTTGGAAAAGCGCAACACACTTTAGTAGCAATGCGCGCTAGCAATCGATTAGTTAGCCCTGCTGCCGCATTTTGCTCATGGACAATTAATGGTTTTCTCATTAGCCACGCAGCTAAACCACCGGGAGCACTGGCGTAACCACCCATCCCTAAAATCGCATCCGGCTTTATGGTATTAATAACACTAAACGCTTGAAATAATGAGCGCAGTAATTTAACAGGTAACTGCAACCAGGCGAGTAAGTTTTTATGGCGTATTCCACTAATATTGATAAACGAAATTTTATAGCCATGTTTAGGAATAATATCCGCTTCCATTCGATCAGCCGTACCTAACCAGTGAATATGCCAGCCTTCACTTTTCAATTTATCGGCGACGGCAAGCCCAGGAAATATGTGGCCACCGGTTCCCCCTGCCATAACCAATAACGTTGGAGCTTTAAAATTATTAGTCATATTT
>SPKZ01018713.1_pt1 | contig 22470 bp, 19 predicted proteins | sample 2456571 | NCBI WGS metagenome assembly SPKZ01 (sample SAMN11192286, study PRJNA482655) | marine metagenome | biome: ENVO:00000447; feature: ENVO:00000244|ENVO:00000211|ENVO:00000569|ENVO:00002023; material: ENVO:00002151; isolation source: ocean water from marine abyssalpelagic zone ... | reverse complement strand
CATTCTGGATTGGCTAAACTGCTGCCGCCAAATTTGTGTAATGCTATCTTGCTAATGCTGCTTTGGTGTTGTGTCACGCTCATCTCACTTCTACCTAATAAACTGTTTTTTTATACCGACGCCAAGACGGCATCTAAACTACGACTTAAATCATCAATCAAATCATCAACCGACTCTAACCCCACCGACAATCGAATCAAGCTGTTGCCAATGCCCGCATGCAGTCTTGCTGCTTCTTCCATGCCCGCATGAGTCATGGTGGCAGGATGAGCGACTAAACTTTCAACTCCACCTAAACTTTCTGCCAAGCAAAACAGTGAAATATTTTCCACCAAGGCCTTGGCTTGCTCAATGTCACCGATTAAATCAAAACTTAACATCGCACCAAAACCGTGCTGCTGCTCTTTGGCTAACTCGTGTTGAGGATGAGTGCTAAGTCCCGGATAATACACTGCTTTAACCGCCGCATGTTGATTTAAGAACTGAGCAATTTGTGCGGCACTTTTTTGATGCTGTTGTAATCTTACCGGCAGAGTACGTAGACCTCGTAAGGCCATGTAACTATCAAATGCAGAGCCGGTAACACCAATGCAGTTAGCCCACCAATCCAAATCGATACCTAGCTGCTCATCTTTGGTAATAATAGCCCCGGCGACCACATCGCTATGACCATTAATATATTTGGTGCAAGAGTGCACAACAATGTCTGCACCCAAGCTTAATGGTTGCTGCAATATTGGGGTTAAGAATGTATTGTCCACCACCACTAACGCGCCAATTGCTTTGGCTTGTGCCGCGATACTTTTCACATCAACCAAGCGTAATAATGGATTACTTGGTGTTTCGAGCCAAACCATTTTTGGCTTAGCGTCTAACGCCTTTGTTAGAGCCGCAGCATCATTTTGATCGACCACCAGCAGTTTGAATAAACCACGGCGTGATAAATGATCAAACATGCGATAGCTGCCGCCATAACAATCGTGAGGAATAAGTAAGGTATCTTGCGGTGATAATAACTGAATAACCGTGGTAATCGCCGACAAGCCAGTGCTGGTCATAATACCGTAAGCACCGCCCTCTAAATCTGCCAATGCCTTGGCTAATAAACTACGTGTCGGATTGCCGCGCCGTGCATAATCATATTCACGGGGCTGATCGTAACCTTTAAATGTGTAGTTGCTCGACAAATAAATAGGCGGCACAACTGCGCCGTGTTGGGTGTCTGTATCAATGCCACCGCGCACTGCGATGGTTTCTAATCCGAGTTTGCGCATAAATGCTCCAGCAAAAGGCTTGACTTAAAATTCAGCTAGGATATAAAAGATGTCTAGATGGCTAATTTAGTTCATTCACTTATAGCCGTCAAGATGTTTAGACGTCTACTTAGATAATATTTTCATAAGTTATTTGACTGTTGCGGTTAAGCCTTTAAAATCTGCCACACTGATTTTTAGAGTAATGCTTTAAAATCGTGATTAAGTGACAATCATTTGATCAATTATCGTTAAGAAATAGCTATCAATTAAAAGGTAAATGCATGACAGTCTGGAATGGTGAGTATATCAGTCCCTATGCCGAACATGGCAAAAAGAATGAACAGGTCAAAAAAGTGACCGTTTCAGTGCCATTAAAGTTACTGAAAATTTTAACCGATGAGCGTACTCGTCGTCAGGTTAATAACTTACGTCATGCGACTAACAGCGAACTATTATGTGAAGCATTTTTACATGCCTACACAGGTCAGCCGTTGCCAGAAGATAGTGACCTAACAAAAGACAAGCCTAATGGCATGCCAGAATTAGCGCGCAGCATCATGAAAGAGCTAGGCACGTTAGACGCATATGAACAGAACCTAGACGAAAAATAGCACGATTATTTAGTCGAGTATTTTTTACAACGTTCGTCAGGCATCGCTGCTCTTTGCCATCCATGGCACCGTAGCATACCGTTCATCCTGAACATAAAAAAGCACCCTCGGGTGCTTTTTTGTGCCTGCGATATCCTACTGTGCACATTCATGTGCAACATGTCAGTCATCCTGCGGACCGGCTAAAGCCGTCTTTCATCATGCTCCGTGCGATGCAATTTATCTGACATGAAAATGTTTACTCAGCCATATAGTTTTCAGGTAGCTCTATTTGTGCCACACCACTTGCGATAGCAGCAAGCGCTACCGCTTTTGATACTCGTGTTAACAAACGTGGATCCATTGGCTTTGGAATAATGTATTGCTTACCAAACGTTAATGAGTCATAACCACTAGCCTTTAATACCGCTGCTGGCACTTCTTCTTTGGCAATTTGACGAATAGCATGCACCGCGGCAACTTTCATTTCTTCGTAAATAGTACTGGCGCGAACATCCAATGCACCACGGAAGATGAACGGAAAACACAATACGTTGTTTACTTGGTTAGGAAAGTCAGAGCGACCCGTTGCCATAATCAAATCTTGACGTGCTGCGTGAGCCAGTTCAGGTTTAATCTCCGGATCTGGATTTGAACATGCAAAAATAATTGGGTTAATCGCCATTAGTTTTACATGTTCAGGCTCGATTACATTAGGACCGGATACACCAACAAAAATATCAGCGCCATCAATTACGTCTTCTAACGTACGTTTATCGGTATTGTTAGCGAAACGGCGTTTGTATTCGTTCAAGTCGTCACGACTGGCGTGAATAACACCCTTACGATCTAACATGTAAATTTTCTCGCGCATTGCACCACATGAAATAAGCAATTCCATGCATGAAATAGCCGCCGCACCAGCGCCCATACAGACAATAATTGACTCTTCAAGTTTCTTGCCCTGAATATCTAACGCATTTAACATGCCCGCCGCAGTAACAATCGCAGTGCCATGTTGATCATCATGAAATACAGGGATAGAACAACGCTCTTTTAGCGCCTTCTCAATGGCAAAACACTCAGGCGCCTTAATATCTTCTAAATTAATGCCACCGAAAGTATCGGCAATATTAGCTACCGTATCAATGAATTCGTCCACGGTACGATGTTTCACTTCAATATCAATCGAATCAATATTCGCAAAACGTTTAAACAATAATGACTTACCTTCCATTACAGGTTTCGCCGCCAACGGCCCTAAATTTCCCAGCCCTAAAATGGCTGTACCGTTAGTAATCACCGCAACTAAGTTTCCTTTGGCAGTGTACTTGTAGGCATTTTCTGGATCTTTAGCGATTTCACGCACAGGCTCTGCCACACCGGGGCTGTAGGCAAGTGCTAAATCATTGGCGGTTTCAGCTGAAGTGGTAAGTTCGACGCTAATTTTACCTGGCGTTGGCAGCGCATGATAATCAAGCGCTTGTTGACGAAAGTCAGTCATTCTTTTTTTGGTCCCTGAGTAAGGTGGATTAGAAAGTTAATGCTTACTAAACTACTCTGTCAGGTAATAATTTCAACTAAAAAACGCAATTAAGCTAGTCATCCAACCAGAAGCGGCATTTTCATGCCTCAACAGTGAATAAATGCCGCTATTACTGCGTATCAGAAACATAGAAATACATTTTATTGAACGGTTTAGACTAAACACAATCGATTATTAAGATAAGGTTTGCTGGTGCGTATTTGAAAAGATGAAAGACGGCTTCAGCCGGTCCGCAGGATGACTGACATGTTTGCACATGAATGTGCACAGTAGGATAACGCAGGAGCAGTTATCGAGATGTCAGGCACATTACATCGCAGGAGCGGATGTAAGACGGCTTTAGCCAGTCCGCAGGATGACTGACATGTTGCACATGAATGTGCACATTAGGATAACGCAAGCAGTTATCGGGATGTCAGGCACATTACATCGCAGGAGCGGATGTAAGACGGCTTCAGCCGGTCCGCAGGATGACTGACATGGATGTCAGGCACAAAAAAAGCAGCCGAAGCTGCTTTTTTAACGTTCTTAGGACAATTACTTCTTAGAGCTGATTGAACCAAAACGTGACTTGAAGCGATCAACACGTCCACCAATATCGGCAGTCTTTTGCTTGCCAGTATAGAATGGGTGACACGCTGAACATACGTCAAGTGCTAAATCTTTACCAAGCGTTGAACCAACGTTGATTACGTTACCACAAGAACAAGTTGCTGTGATAGCGATGTATTCTGGGTGAATACCTGTTTTCATAAGAAAAACCTCAAATAGTTCGCATCGCCATCAAACCCGTAGTCTGACACCATACGAAGATTACAAAATAATAGGGCGCGAATTATATAGTAATGATCTTGCCAATACTAGCCAAACGAGTAAATATCATCCAAAAGAAAATACCAATAGCATTACTCATTATATATGAAGCACTTTGGCGAAGTGTAATTGAAAGTAGTTACCAAATAAAAAAGGCTTGAGCTGTATTTATACAACTCAAGCCCTTTACGTATTTGCCATTTAGATACTTAATAGCTCGTATACGGCTATATCATGACGTTAAAAGCTGTACGAGACACCAACGTAGTAATAAGCACCGTTAAAGCCAAACGGCGCCGAGCGACGAGAGTAAGTAAATACGCCAGGGCTGCTGACTATTTGATTACCACTGCCATCGACAATAGTGCCGGTTCGTGAATTACCAATCTCATTTTCATCTGGGTAAACATCAAAAATGTTATTACCGCCAATGTTGACTGAGATGTCGTCATTAATTTGATACTTAACACGTAAGTCCGTTAATACCTCAGCGCCGTAGGTTTGGCGTCCACCATCGGTAATGGTGTATTCGCCATATCGGTTAAACGCTAGGTTTATGGTTAAGTCTTCAATGGTGTATAACGCACTTAGACTAATTCGACTTTCAGGCTGCCACTCTTCGATAATAGAAATGTCTTGAGTCGAGAAAATATCGTTTGGTGCTATGTTGCTCAATGCACTGTTGGGCGGAGTAAATATATCGGTCACTTCTGTTTCGGTGAAGTTAGCGGCGAAGGTTAAGTTAAGATCACCGTCAGCCACTTGTGTATTCCACGTCGCAATAATATCAACACCTTTAGTTTCGGTGTCTGCGCCATTTAAGAAGAACTGAGCACGACCAGCACCAGCTGCAGTTAATGCGTTATCGAGATTGTCATCTAACCCAAAACCAAGCTTATTACTAACCACAATGCGGTCTTTAATATCAATGGTGTAGAAATCAACCGTTAGGTTAATGTCATCGCTTACACGGATAACTGTACCAATGCTAAAGTTAGTCGACTCTTCTTCTTTTAACTGCGGAATGCCAATAGATTTAGCGAGCACACTGTCGTTACGGAATGTGCCTACTTGCACCGCAATTTGATCACCTTGAGGATCAGCTGGATTGTCGATGAACTGGGTACTGATATTATTAAAATATAGCTGCTGCATTGACGGTGCACGGAAACCTGTGCTCATGGCGCCACGAATCGCAAAATCATCGGTAATCGACCAGTTAGCCGCTATCTTGTAATTAGTACTATCACCAAAACCTTCGTAATCATCATAACGGATCGCACCGCTAACGATTAAGTCATCGGTAACTTCGGCTTCAACATCGACGTAAAACGAAATCACATCACGTGATTCATCCACCTCAGACACAGGTCCAATACCACCAAAACCTTGTGTACCAGCGCCAGTATCTGTCGCGTAAAGACTTACACCATTAACGGTATCGTAATCACGATAGGAATATTCATCACCAGCGTTTACGCGATATTCATCGGTACGTATTTCTGCGCCCATCGCTAATGCAAACAGGTCATACTGTTTGGTGTAGTCTAGATTAAGCGTTTGTAAACTCAGCTCTAACCCATAGGCAGCAGCTTGACGAGGCACTGCAGCACGAATTTGATCGGCGCTCAACGCTGACGTATAACGCAATGAGTTCGCATAAGACGAGTTAATGGTATCGCTAGTGATATAACTAATCTTGTTTTGGCCATAGGTATAAGACAAATCAAGCGATGAATCATTATCAAACTCGGTTTGATAACCAAAATTATATGAAATATCGTTGATTGCCGAGTTAATTTTAGGTAAGAAGCCTGCCTTTATGGTTGCATCACCGTCTTGTAGCTGTGCGTTGCCGCCACCATTAGCATTATGACGGAAGAAAGCAGCCGATTGATTATCACGTTTTGAATAAGTCACAAAACCGTATAACTCACCATCGCCTAATTCATAGGCAGTATTGATAACTACACCAAATTGCTCAGAGTCAGCATCACCAATGCGAAAAGTATTACGTGTTGCCGTAGACTCTCGAGGATCGCTAGCAAGCTGCGCGCCATTGGCAGTATCGCTACAGCCTGAGAATTGACAAGAACCATGTAAACCAGCGCGGTTCGTGAAACCACGATCACGGAAATTAAAAGTCGTATTAAAATAACCTTTATCACCTAACGCAAAACCGTTTGAGATATCAATATTAGTACTGGCCCCATCACCTTCTGAGAACTCACCATAAGACACAACGACCTTGCCACCATCATCAGCATCGTTAAGCACGATGTTAATTACACCAGCAATAGCGTCTGAACCATATTGAGCAGCAGCGCCATCACGCAATACTTCAATGCGTTTGATTGCAGCGGCTGGGATTGCATTCATATCGGTGCCGGCGGTGCCACGACCAACGGAAGTATTGATGTGAATAAGACTGGCCTGATGACGGCGCTTACCATTGATTAATACAAGAGTTTGATCAGGCCCTAAGCCACGTAATGTGGCAGGACGCAGCGCATCAGTACCATCACTAATGGCCGAGGTTGAGAAGTTAAATGACGGTGCGATGGCTTGTAGCATACGTCCCACTTCAATTTGGCCAGTATTTTCTAACGCTTCAGCCGTGAGAATATCCACGGGTACCGGCAGGTCATCGGCCGAGCGACCTGCGACACGACTACCAATAACGCTAATGGCTTCTACTTTTTTCTCGACTTTTGTTTTGGTTTCTGCGGCGAGAGCAACGGGCGTCACCGCGGCTAACAAGGCTGGCACTAAAATCGCTAGTGTGGTCTTTTTCATTGTTGTTATCTTCCTATCATTTATATCAGCTTGAATGCTAAATTGACCAGTGTTATTAACAACAGCGACTAGACCGGACCCGTCTAATAATTTTTGTAGTCCAGATGTCACCGAAAAGTAACCTTTTATGCCACCGACTTGATGCTGCTTAGTTAAATCGAATGAAAACACAATGGTTTTATCTGCCGCTTTGGCAAACAAAATCAAGGCTTTATCGGCTCGTTGTTTATCAATATCAAAGCGAATCAAACCATTGGCTAGCGTGTAGGGTGCATGTAATAGCATCATCATGATGATGGGCACTAACATACGCCGCAGCTTGGCGGTGATTTGAGCCGGACGAAATGTCTTTCGTCGTCTACGCAATATTAATAAACAGTCCAGCAGGGGAAATCCTCTATCTTTATTTTACTTTTTTTGATTTTGTTACAAGTATGAGAAAATAGCCAGCACAATATAGTGAATATTGAACGGAAAAATAGAGGGAAATGTTACGAGAAATTATCTTTTAAAATCGGCCGTTGTATTAAGGGTTATCTAGCGGCGGTTAGCATAATAACATTATCATCACTATTGTTAGCGGTAATGCCAAAGTTACTATTTAATGAGGCTAGCAAGCCATCAATATCACCGGCTTTAAAATACCCTGCCACTTTTAAATTGGCAATTTGAGGATCTACAATTTTAAACTTGATAGCGGTATAACGCTCAACTTCGATTAACGCCTGCGATAATGGTTCGCCTTCAAAGATAAGCATGCCTTGTTGCCAAGCTAGATCACGTTGTATTTGTTCTAAGGGCACTTTGCTCACTGGCCTGTTGATATTTTTCTCAATCACCGCTTTTTCACCAGAGGTGACCAAAATACCTGGCAATTGCTCATCGCTCAGTTCGGATAAACTATTGTTAAGTTGCTGCAAACTCGCGCTGGCCTGAGTGATCAATACTCGCCCTTCGGTAACGACCAACTCCATCGCTTGATTATCATTTTTTTGCACATTAAACACAGTGCCTAATGCGGTAAACGATTGTTCTCCGGCTGTCACAGTGAATGGACGATTTTTGTCTTTAGCCACATCAAAACTAGCCTCACCACGCACCAAGGTTATCTGCCGGTGCTGTGGTGTGTAAGCCACATAGATCATACTGTTAGTATTGAGCTGAACGATACTGCCATCAGATAATGTCACGCTAGTTTGCTGACCGATACGTGTTATAAATGATTTTGATTGAACGCCAGTGAATATGTCCCAAGGACGCCAGCTATTGCTGACTAATAGGTTAGTGCCTAGCAAAGAAACCAGTGCAAAGCTTGCAACCATTGCAAAGGCAGCGAAACTCATGCCTGATTTTTTAGGAGTGACTTCTAAAGGAAACAATGCGCTTAACTCATTAAGCACACTAAAATCGTCCCAATGAGCAGCCATATCTAATAACGCTGTATGGTGAGCCTTATTTTCATTGCACCACACGGTCAACTGCGACAGTTCCGTTGTCGATAAGCCACGATCTAATTTACTGACCCACAGACAAGCCTGTTCTTGTATATCGTGTTTATTGGAAATATGGCTAACGTTACTCATTTGCTTTTAAACTCTTTGACTATTGATTGCTGCTTAAAGCTTTTTTTAACCGATGGATTATCTTCGACGTCCATCTGCTGCATATATTGTACACTTTTAAGTAAACCCTTAGCGACGTGTTTTTCCACTGTACTCTCACTAATCTCAAGATACTTAGCAATTTCCTTTTGGCTTAGTCCATAAACCTTCTTCAAGATAAAGCATTTACGTACCTGCCCCGATAATTGATCAGTCGCTTGGCAGAATAATAAAAAACGTTCTTTGCTTTCAAATTCATCTTCAAAATTCCCCGATACTAATTCGACAGGTGGTTCGACAAAATCCTCTATTGAATCGTTAAATTTAGAGGCGGATTTTGCAACGTGATTCAATGCCAAATTTCTTGCGGTTTTAAGCATATAACTTCGTGCATACTTTATTTCTTGCTTAAGTTCGGCTTCGTAACTGCGTACAAAAGTATCTTGCACAATGTCGTCAATATCTTCAGGGCGCACAATGCGACTAACTACTCGCCTTAATTTAGCGGTATAACTAACGAATATGCTTGATATATTGCTCTTTTTATCCAACGTAATTATCCCCCTGAACTAATTGATCGACCGAGTCATCATAGGGTGGATTCTCACCCCGCACAAGTTTATAGATTTTGAAATAACGATTGTCCTTGCCTGTGCAATAAGCGATAACATTACTCCGTTGGTTAACTAATATGTCATTTAACGCTCTAAGCCAGCATCTGTATTAAACGTCTTTGGAAAATCATGCGCCCTATTCATTTATTATTACCGCTAATATTACTTATATCAGGCTACAGTAATACGCAACTCACCAAGATAGACAACGGTTTTATTAAAAACTATCAGCAACTAGAACTCGTTGAATATGAAGATGTACAACAAGTCATCGCTGGGTCTCACGAACATGAACCCGAATAATCAAACCACTCAAACCCACATCATTTCACATTGAACCGGTTATTTATTTTCCCAGCCTAGAAACTAACAGCCAATTTCAAAGCGATGCAGCAGAAAGTTTGCGCCTCTATTTCGATCACGAAATAGCCCGCGCTGTCGGTGATTACTTTACGATTACCAGAGAGAAGGCGTCCGGTGTATTTGTGATTAATCCAGCCATCACTCGCATGCGCATTTCATTAGAAGATTTTTCACCATTAGACGTTCTGCCTTTTAAAACGGTTATATCAGGTATGAATTATGCCTTTGGTGAACGAGAAAGAAATGTCGAAATACGATTTAAAACTAACATTACCAATGCGAAAACCGGTGACCTATTAGTGAGCCCTGTTTTTCACGGCGACGCATTGCAGTTAGAAAACGACACCGAACAGCTAACTAAAGAACACGCTAAAAAGCTAATCGATAACTGGGTTAAACAATGACGAAAAGGCCTAAGTGATTATCATCAAAAATTGAAGTTGTAGCCTTATGCAAAGTGTCTGGTTAATTAAGCCACAGCATCTAAGGTATATAGTAAATTAACTTTTACTTGGCGAATTTAAAATCATGTTGAACAAATATTTAGTGACCTTTTAGTAGGGGGAATCATCGTAATGACTATGATTAACATTACTAAAGCTTCCACCAATGACTCGGTAACTTATCGATGTAGCAGTGGCGATACTAGGCTGACACGAGACTATTCTATTATTCATTGGGATCAAGCTTAGCAGCACCAAAAAATCGAGTATTGAGTCCAATGGATGCCCGTCGTGCCAATGAAGTATTTGATAAAATCAAATATATTAACTTCGTTTATCGACTTCAGCCCTTAGGTAGATAGCGTCACAAAGGAAAATACTTCAGCCTATATTTCGCTACAAAGATAATCATACTTATCTATTCAAAATTAACAGTTCCAATTGAGCCAAACCCTTGTAGTTAACCCCCTGCTAATTCAATCGAAACACATTATGCCGACCGCATGATAGCCACAACTTGATTTAACTATAAACTTACATTAAAGACACACTCCTTCGCCTCAACTCGATAACAACCCATTAACTCAACATGCGAATAAATATACACATGATACAAAAATAACATTATCGTTACATTTTAGGTAGCAATAAAGGACTAATCATATAATAATAATAGTCCGTTATAACTACTAGCGATATACACGACAATTTTGATATAAGCATTAAATGTTACAATCCGTAACGAATGTTACAGTTATGTTGCGTAGGATTAAGAGAGACCTTAGCGACGCACTATTTAATTATCATTTCTACGATGCAGTAAAGTGGCAAGTCATCCGCTATCAATACTGCTATTGATCAAGTAGAGAGATAAAATTATTTACTCTTAAAGTGACGAAAGATCACTTTCGAGAATTTATTTAAAGGTAAAATATAATGTTTAAGAAAAAAGTATTAAGTTTATCGCTTGTTGTTGGTGCTACAGTCAGCGGGTTTGCAATCAATGAGTCGATGAATGACGTTGATTCTGTATTAGTTGTATCCGCAACTGAAGAAAATCGAACTGCCCGACAAAATCTACCCCCCTCAGCCGCTAATCACTTCAAGCAGCAAGAAATGATTGCCTCTGATAAAACCGAACAACAAGCATCCAATAAAGTCTTCAAAGAATCAGCGATACACGCACTAAAAAAACAAAAAGAAAAACTAGTGCATATCGATGAAACAGAGCAGAAAAACAGCTCAATTGTGGGTGCTACTCAATACGCAATTGATGATATTGAATCTCATCGACAGGCAGTATCTGTCATTAAAAATATTATTGCCGACAATAAGCGTTATAACGCAAACGGTAATGAAGACTTTCAGGTTAAACGACAATGGGTTGATTCTTTAGGTCAAAAGCATACTCAATTTGAACAAACGATTGATGGTATAAAAGTATATGGCGCTAATATCAGCATTCATTCTCAGACTGAAGCCACCTCATTAAATGAACTTGCTCAAAACGGTGAAATCAATGATTTAGCCACATCAGATGTTGATCATGGAGTAACAGGTGTTTTAGCGATTTCTGTAGAGCAAGCAAACGCGTTAAGGGAAGACACGACGGCCGGCGCTGAACAGTCTCAACTTCGCAAGCAAAGCCGTGAAACAGTAATCTCATATGCATCGGCTATCGGTGATGTAAAAGGCGTGCCAGAATTAGCCTATGTTTATTTACCTAGCGAAGGTGAAACTAGATTGAGCTGGAAAATTGAAGTGGCTTATCATGATGATAGTGGCTTCCAAAGCGATGTTCAATTCTATGATGTTGGTAGTTTCTCTTTACTGACCGCTCACCCACAAGCATTTCATGCCAAATACTTAAAAACTTATGATTTAAACTATGCTGAGCAGCAAAAAACAAATCGTACCTTAAAGTGTCAAGGTTCAACAGGTAACGAAAGTTGTGGCATAACTCCAGCAACTAGAGCGCATAAAGGTGCAGCGACGGTTTATGATTATTATAAATCAAAATTTAACCGCGACAGTGTGGATAATGCTGGCCTACAATTAATCTCAAACGTAAGAATGGGTGAGGCTAACGGCCAAGGTGCTGATAATGCATATTGGTATTTAGGCAATATGTGGTACGGCGCAGGTAACAACCAGGGTGACTGGACTGCGGATTTCGATATTATTGGGCATGAACTAGCTCACGGTGTAACTCAAAATACGGCTGGTTTAATCTACAAAAATGAATCTGGCGCATTAAATGAAGCCTGGTCTGACATATTCGGTATTTCCGCAGAAGCCTATAAAAATGGTACAACTCAACCAAATTGGTCATTAGGTGGTGATGTTATTCCTGGTGGCTTACGCCAAATGAACGATCCAACTAAAGATGGCTCTTCTAAAGATTGGTACCCTAGCCGTTACACAGGTACTCAGGATAAAGGCGGAGTACATTGGAACTCAGGTATTGCTAATCTCGCTTATGTACTTTTAGTTGATGGTGGCAAACACCCAAGAGCGATGAGTACAGTACAAGTACCAAAACTTGGTTTAGCTAAGTCAGAGCAAATATTTTATCGCGCTTTAAATACATACTTTAACGCATCTACTAATTTTGCAGGAGCCAGATCAGGTACGGCCAAATCCGCACAAGACTTATACGGCAGTGACGCAAAACTTGCTGTTGAAACCGCTTGGTGTGCCGTAGGTGTTGGTAGCTGTCCTACCGCTACAATCGCATTAACAAATAACGGTAAGTTAACGAATATCTCTGCTAATAAAGGCGTGGAATATTCTTATACGTTAGAAGTACCTGCCGGCGCTACTGATTTAGTATTTACGACGACAGGCTCTACTGGTGATGCTGATTTATTTGTTAAATTTGGCTCTGCTGCCAGCGCATCGGTTAACGATTGTAAGAGCACAACGGCGACAAGCAACGAAGTTTGTCGCATCGCAAACGCTCAAGCTGGTACCTACCATATTATGTTACAAGCTTATAGCCAAATATCTGGTGTTAGTTTAGTTGGTAGCTATACAGAACAAGTTGTTAGTACGTTAAAGCCAATTAATGTTTCAGCAACTAATATTTCTGTGCCGAACAAAGCTTGGAAGCGCTTCACTTATGAGCTCGAAGCGGGTTATGCCAACTTAACTATCTCTATTTCGGGTGGTACCGGTGATGTAGATTTATATGTTACGCACGGCAAGCAATCAACATTGACCTCCTCAGATTGTGCCCCTTATTTACAAGGTAACAATGAGACTTGTCCATTTAATAACCCAGCAGCAGGTACGTGGTATATAGACATGTATGGTTATCAAGCGGCTTCTGGTGTTAAAGTTTCACTAACAGCGACGCCATAAATTGAGCATATAGTCGACTATTTAAAGTAAATATATCTAATAGGCAACTCTCATGAGTTGCCTATTTTTCATTACAACACCACAAATTCATCGCCATTGTTATGCCCCAAAATGTCAATCTTCATTGATTTTGGTCAGCATCAATGACCTACCTTTAATACACATTGTTATACCGAACCTCGTTGAAACTAGCTTCCCCTATGACTTTAACTATATAGCCGTGACCATTGAAAATGTGGGAATTTGTAAATAATATAAGATTCGATATACAAGGCGCGCGATTGATTTCGACATAGATGTCAATAATAGAGCAACGCAGGAACACCTCGCCGATCAATAGCGGGCGTATGTGATTGAGGGAATTGGGTTTTAGAGCGCTACAAAACCTGCATTTTCATTGATTATGGGTATATACTCAGGCTCTTGGTTTAATTGGCTTGTTGCGAACATTTAATGTCTCACCCTACTCTTATTGAAGTTGCTGTTCCTACACCATTGCGTAAGAATTTTAGTTACCTTTGCCCTCTTAATCTTGCCTTACCTGTTATTGGCGCACGCGTTACAGTGCCGTTTGCTGGGCGTGAACTGGTTGGCTTGGTCACTGCGCATTTAGACAGCGTAGACGTTAAGTTAGACAAACTAAAATCACTGATTAATGTCTTAGACAACCATGCTTTACAACCACCAACCATGCATAAAATGCTCAGCTGGGCGAGTAACTATTACCTATACTCTCTGGGTGAAATTTACCAGCAAGCCATGCCTGCATTATTGCGCAAAGGGCATCAAGCCAAATTAATAGAGCAACTGCAATGGTCGTTAACCGAGCAAGGTCGAAACATTGAAGCAGATTCTTTGGCCCGCGCTAAGAAACAACAGCAACTGATTGCGCGATTAAACGATCATGGCACAAGAAATAATAGCCAACTAAAAGCCGCTGACATCTCAACGGCAACCATTAAAGCCGTGGCTGAAAAAGGCCTGATTGAGCAATTGGCCAAACCTTTGCCAGCGCCTTGTTTTTGGAACGACGGTCATATTAACCATGACGATGCGCTAGTACTTAACTCGGAGCAAGCCATCTGCGTCGCGGCTATTAATACCGAACTAGGTTTTAGCACCAGTTTATTGCTTGGTATTACCGGCAGTGGTAAAACCGAGGTTTATTTACAAGCGATCGAGCAGGTGATCAGCGCTGGCAAGCAAGCATTGATTTTAGTGCCTGAAATTGGCCTAACGCCGCAAACCTTACAACGCTTTCAAAGCCGTTTTAACGTGCCTATTGTCTTTCTGCATTCTGGCCTTAACGACAAAGAACGTCTCGACGGTTGGTTAAAAGCAAAAATGGGCTTAGCAGCGATTGTTATCGGCACTCGCTCGGCGATTTTTACCCCGCTATTAAAGCCAGGCATGATCATCGTAGATGAAGAGCATGATAGTTCGTTCAAGCAACAAGATACCTTTAGATATAATGCACGCGACTTAGCCGTGGTACGCGCCAGTTTAGAGCGCATACCCTTGGTACTTGGCAGTGCAACGCCGTGTTTTGAAACTCTGCATAATGCGCAAAGCGGTAAATATCAATTATTAAACCTTACTAAACGCGCCGGTAACGCCAGTGAAGCAAGCCATCAAATTATCGACATTAAAGGTGTTAAACTGCAAAGCGGTATGTCTCCGCAGTTAATTGAATTGATGCGCCATCATTTAACGCGCGGCGATCAGGTGATGTTATTTTTAAACCGTCGGGGTTACGCGCCAACACTACTATGTCATGAATGTGGCTGGTTGGGAGATTGCCAGCGCTGCGACGCCCATTACACAGTGCATCAACGTTATCAATATATTCAATGTCATCATTGCGGTACACAAGAAGCGATCCCTAGGCAATGTCCCGGTTGCGGCAGCACACAGCTTGTTACCGCTGGCGTAGGTACCGAGCAATTAGAAGAAACAGTTAATCAACTATTTCCAACATTTAACAGCGTGCGCATTGATCGCGACAGTACGCGCAATAAAGGGGCATTAGACAAATCACTGACCGGCATTACCAATAACGATTATCAAGTGCTCATTGGCACGCAAATGTTAGCCAAAGGGCATCATTTTCCCGATGTCACCTTGGTGGCAATTTTAGACGTTGATGGCGCGTTATTTAGTGGCGATTTCAGGGCCAATGAGAAATTAGCGCAATTATACCTACAAGTATCGGGGCGCGCCGGGCGCGCTAGCAAACCAGGGCAAGTGGTGTTGCAAACGCATCATCCAGAACACCAATTATTGCGCAGCCTAAACCGAGAAGGTTACCTTGCGTTTAGCGAAAATGCATTGATTGAGCGCAAAATTGCACAGTTACCGCCTTACTGGCACATGGCGTTACTACGCATTGAATCACATGACAATCGACACATTAACGATTTTAATCAGCAGTTAGTCGAAATCAGCCATCAGTTATTACAACAATTAAGCAGCAAAGAGACACCTCTTCGGCAAATTGGCCCAATGCCAGCCCCGATGGAGCGTCGCGCAGGACGTTTTCGTTGGCAAGTCATTTTTGAATCGTCGACCCGAGGTCAACTACACAAATTTTTAGCGCTGTTAATGCCGTTATTACTGAAAAATAAAAGCAGTCGTCAAGTGAGATGGTCGGTGGATGTCGATCCAATCGACATGGTTTAATTGACGTTTTGACCAAAATTTTCAACATCACTTAGGGTCTGTGATCTTTGTAGCTTGTTTTTACAGCGAGTTGTTTGTGTTTTGTACTAGGCGAGCCTATATGGTGAAGCTGGCTCAATAACTGCTCCATGGCAATCAAGGAGCATATTGCCGGGAATAACCAGGCCACAATCCTCATGCCTTGCTCAGAACACCTTTAGTTGAATAAAATTCAAGCACAAAAGTTCAACAGACCCTAGATGCAAATACCAAAAACTGCTTTATTTGTCGAATAAGCCGTAAAAACGGCTAGTGACTGCGGTTTTTTTGCGATAAACTCAAGCGCTATCACAGCGGCTAAATCGACGTATTTACCGCCATTATCGAAACCTGTATTATCCAGTGGTGAACAAACCTAATGAAAGACAATATCCTATTATTACTTGAACAAACTGTCGAAATTTTAAAGCAAAAAAACATTTTGCCTAGCGATGTAAAACCTCGCATTCAAGTAGACCGAACCAAGGATAAGGCTTTTGGTGATTTCGCCACCAATTTGGCATTAATGACCGCCAAGCCCGCTGGTAAAAACCCACGTGAATTGGCGCAATTAATTTGCCAACATTTACCCGCGTCAGACGTCATTACCAAAACAGAAATAGCCGGCCCTGGTTTTATTAATTTCTTTGTCGCTGACAATGCATTAATCAACCAACTTGAAGCCGCTTATCAAGACGCTAACCTCAATATTAAAAAAGTCGCCCAGCCGCAAATTATTGTTGCTGACTACAGCGCGCCAAATTTGGCTAAAGAAATGCATGTGGGCCATTTACGTTCAGCCATTATTGGTGACAGCGTGGTGCGCACACTAGAGTTTTTAGGTCACAAGGTGATTCGCCAAAATCACGTTGGCGATTGGGGTACTCAGTTTGGCATGTTGCTTACCTATATGGAGCGCTTACAACAACAAGATAGCGAAGTATCTATGGAGTTGCATAACCTAGAGAAATTCTATCGTGCGGCTAAAAAATGCTTTGACGAAGACGAGAGTTTTTCAATCCGTGCACGTGAAATGGTAGTTAAGCTGCAATCAGGTGACGAGCAATGCAAGGTGCTATGGCAACAATTCATCGACATTTCAATGGATCACTGCCAAGAAACTTATGATCGTTTAGGCGTGAGCTTGACCCGCAACGATGTTAAAGCTGAGAGCTCATACAACGACGAATTACAAGGTGTTGTTGACTCCCTTACCGAACAAGGTTTGTTAGTTGAAAGTAATGGCGCGCAGTGTGTTTTCCTTGAGCAGTTCAAGGGTAAAGATGACGAGCCATTGCCAATCATCATTCAAAAGACCGGTGGCGGTTTCCTTTATGCCACTACCGACATGGCTGCTACTCGTTATCGTAATGATGTGTTACATGCAGATCGTGTTTTATATTTTGTCGATGCACGCCAAAGCCTGCATTTCCAACAGATATTTGCGCTAGCTAAAAAAGCTAAATTTGCTCGCCCAGAGATGTCACTTGAGCATATGGCATTTGGCACCGTGATGGGTGAAGACGGCAAGCCATTTAAAACACGTTCTGGTGACGTGGCGAAATTGGCTGATTTACTAACTGAAGCACAGCAACGTGCCTTTGATTTGGTTAAATCAAAAAACCCTGACATGGTGGAAGACGAACTACGTTACATTGCCGATGTGGTTGGTATTTCTGCAGTTAAGTACGCTGATTTGTCAAAAACCCGCACCAGTGATTACACCTTTAGCTTCGACAACATGTTAAGTTTTGAAGGCAATACAGCGCCGTACATACTTTACGCTTATACGCGTGTATCAAGTATTTTTGCTAAAGCCGACGTAGCAGCAGACAAGCTAACTGGTGACATCAAGTTAGATAGCGAGCAAGAAAAAGCGCTTGGAAAAAAGTTAATGCAGTTTAACGACGCATTAAACAACGTAGCCAACAAAGGTTTGCCGCATGTCATGTGTGGTTACTTATTCGAACTTGCTGGCACTTTCTCTAGTTTCTATGAAGCTTGCCCAATTTTGAACAACGAAGATGAAAGCGTTAAAGCAAGTCGTCTTAAGTTAGCCGCATTAACCGCTAAAACCTTAAAGCAAGGCTTGTCATTACTGGGCATTAAAACCCTAAAGCGCATGTAATCGATGGCTGATTACGCAAAGAAAGGTCGACCGAAACAGCCAACAAAAAGTCGTGGCGGTCGCGGTAAAAAAGCACAGTCTCAAGGCACACCACGCCCAAGATTGTGGTTGATGCTATTTTTGGTCTTGTTGGTCGCTGGCGCGTTCGGCTATTTTTTACTGTACATCGAAGGCAGTGCGGCCAAACAGCCAAGCAAGGCCAAAGTGGTTGTCGTTAAAAAAACACAAAAGCCTATTCCGAAAGCCAACATTAAAACTTGGCAATACGAAAAGCTTAATGAAAAAAGCGTCGATGTTGAATTTAAAGAACAAGTCGCTGCAAAAAAACCTTACCGCTTGCAATGTGCCAGCGTTAAGTCTTTGCAACATGCACAAACATTAAAGGCGCAAATTGCCTTTCAAAATCAAGAAGCCTTGATTAAGAAAGTGACCAGCAAAAACAACAGTATTTGGTATCAAGTATATCTTGGCCCGTTTGACCGTAAACGTGACGCAGAAGTCGTGCGCCATAAACTGCAACGTGCCAACTTTAATCACTGCGAAATATTCTACTGGCAAGGCTAATTTCAAACACAAAAATCTCGATCTTTGCATCGGGATTTTTTTTGGCCTTGAATTAATGCAACTCACCCCCATAAATATCTTATCCCACTTGAGAAGTTATACCCGGGACCATTGGAAATACGGGAATTTGTAAGTGATATAAAATTCGATATACAAGGCGTGTGATTGAGCAATAGCTTGCTATTGGGATTGAACGCAACGCAGTAGATTGGTTTTTAGAGCGTTACAAAACCTGCATCTTCATTGATCATGGGTATATACTTTTACTCAAGTTTTTTCCCATTTTATCGAGGACAGATAATGACTACGATAGTATCTGTACGCCGTAACGGCAAAGTTGTAATAGCGGGTGATGGTCAAGTATCACTAGGCAATACAGTCATGAAAGGCAACGCGCGTAAAGTACGCCGTTTATATCACAACAAAGTTTTGGCAGGATTTGCTGGCGGCACCGCCGATGCCTTTACCTTATTTGAACGCTTTGAAGCAAAGTTAGAAATGCACCAAGGGCACCTAACCAAAGCAGCGGTTGAATTGGCCAAAGACTGGCGCACCGATCGTGGCTTGCGCAAGTTAGAAGCACTATTAGCCGTGGCGGATCATACGGCGTCATTAATCATCACCGGTAATGGCGACGTTATTCAACCTGAAAATGATTTAATTGCCATTGGCTCTGGCGGACCATTTGCCCAAGCAGCGGCTACCGCTCTGCTCAACAATACCGATTTAGACGCGCATGAAATTGCGACCAAAGCGTTAACCATCGCCGGTGACATTTGTGTCTTTACCAATGGTAATCACACGGTTGAAACACTTGATATTAGCGATTTGACGGAACAGGAAAAATAACATGTCACAAATGACCCCAAGAGAAATTGTCTCTGAATTAGACGCTCATATTATTGGCCAAAATAACGCTAAACGCGCCGTTGCTATCGCCCTGCGTAATCGCTGGCGTCGTATGCAGCTTAACGATGAGCTGCGCCAAGAAGTAACGCCTAAAAACATTCTGATGATCGGCCCAACCGGTGTTGGTAAAACTGAAATAGCACGCCGCTTGGCTAAACTAGCTAACTCTCCTTTTATTAAGGTTGAGGCGACAAAATTCACCGAAGTGGGTTATGTCGGTAAGGAAGTAGATCAAATTATTCGTGATTTAGTTGATGTTGCATTAAAAATCACCCGCGAACAGCAAATGGTTAAGGTACGTTTTTCCGCTGAAGAAGCCGCTGAAGAGCGTGTTTTAGACGCGTTATTACCACCCGCTCAAGGCAGTTTTGAAAACGAGTCGTCAAATACCGATGGCAAAACACGCCAAATATTCCGTAAGAAATTGCGTGAAGGTCAGCTCGACGATAAGGAAATAGAAATTGACGTAGCAGCGCCGCAAATGGGCGTTGAGATCATGGCCCCCCCTGGCATGGAAGAAATGACCAATCAATTGCAAGGCATGTTTCAAAACATGAATAGTGCGCCTAGTAAAAAGCGCAAAATGAACATTAAGGACGCGTTAAAAACGCTGCAAGAAGAAGAAGCTGCCAAGTTAGTTAATCAAGACGACCTAAAAGAACAAGCGATTGAGATGGCCGAACAACACGGCATTGTTTTCATTGACGAAATCGACAAGATTTGTAAACGTGGAGAAGCATCGGGTCCAGACGTTTCACGCGAAGGTGTGCAACGTGATTTATTGCCGCTGATCGAAGGTTGCACCGTGTCGACCAAACACGGCATGGTAAAAACCGATCACATTCTGTTTATTACCTCTGGAGCATTTCAAGTATGTAAGCCGTCTGACTTGATCCCTGAGTTACAAGGTCGCTTACCGATCCGTGTCGAGTTAAGTGCGTTAACAAGTGATGATTTCATTCGTATTCTTACCGAGCCAAACGCGTCACTAACCGAACAACATAAAGCGTTGTTAGCGACCGAAGGCGTCACTCTTGAGTTTACCAAAGATGGTATTAAACGCATTGCTGAAGCCGCATGGCAGGTTAATGAGCGCACTGAGAACATTGGTGCACGTCGTTTGCATACAGTGTTAGAACGTTTAATGGAAGAAGTGTCTTATCACGCGTCAGATCGCAGCGGCGACCATGTATGTGTTGACGAAGCTTACGTCAACAAATACCTAGGCGATTTAATTGAAAATGAAGATTTGTCGCGCTTTATTCTTTAATTAAAAAACGGCTGTCGTATATTTATTGCGACAGCCAGTTTAACTAGCTTTTCGTTGTTTTTTTTCACGGCGCATTTGCAACAAATAATACACATTTGCGATTGATATAAATACATTCAAAAACAATACTGGCATGGCTTCAATTATGCCGCCGTAAACCGCAAACATTAAGGCACCCAACAGGTTCCAGCAGCGCAGTTTAACCAAATCTTTTTGCATTAACGAAAATGCAACAATGACCGATGCCATAAAACCAAACCAATCTACACTCGTCATTTCAGCCATAATTGACTCCTATTTATATTGCATAAGATATTAGCAAAGACAAATCAGCAACATAGCTTAGTTGATAAAAAATGCGTTACGCTTCAAAATAAATTTTCAAAAAACGAGAACAATACAGAAATAATGCTTCACTAATACACTAGTTAGGCTAAAATTTAGATTATATACTCGTGACCATTGGAAATGCTGGAATTTGTAAATGATATCAAATTCGATATACAAGGCGCACGATTGACCAATAGCTGGCTATTGAGATTGAGCGCAACGCAGTAGATTGAATCTAAGAGCGTTACAAAACCTGCATATTCATTGATTATGGGTATAATACCTTCAATATTTTGATGGAGCTCACCATGCAATACAATACTTCAGAACTGTGTGATATGTACCTAGATAGTGTCGATGTCGTAGAACCGATGTTTGCTAATTTTGGCGGGCGCAGCTCATTTGGCGGGGAAGTTATCACCATCAAATGTCATGAAGCCAATGGCCAAATTCGCGATGTATTGCAACGCAACGGCGAAAGCAAAGTGTTAGTCATTGATGGCGGTGGATCATTGCGCCGTGCGTTAGTCGATTTCGAACTCGCGCAAATCGCATTAGATAACGATTGGGAAGGCATTATTGTCTTTGGTTGTGTACGCGATGTTGATCAAATCGACGAGTTAGATATTGGTATTCAAGCGCTAGCTTCAATACCGGTGTTAGCCAATGATAACAACGATGGAGATGTCGATACGCCAGTTAACTTTGGCGGTGTTACGTTCTTACCCGAAGATCATGTTTATGCCGACTCAACGGGCATTATTTTGTCACCCGAACCACTAGACATAGAGTAATAACCATTCCATTAATTATATGGTCTTGATGTGCGAAGAAAAATTAACTAGAACAAAGCGCTCGATTGACTAATAGCTGGCTATTAGGATTGAGAGCAACGATGTAATCGTTGATTTTAGCAAGCACAGATGACCCATTAACCTAACTTTATGAAGCACTTATGAATCATCTGACATTAGCCGACACCCAATATCTTGCTGCCTATTTTACCCCCCGTGACGGTGAGACAAAAATAGCGCAGCATCTGCAATTTGTGAATGGCGCCGACACCGACCTACTTTTAGCTTTGCAACGTATTAAAGAAAACGGCGTGCGTTTTATTTTATTAGGCGTACCAGAAGATATTGGGCCACGCGCCAATTTAGGTCGCGGCGGCAGTAACCATGGTTGGT
>SPKZ01013992.1_pt1 | contig 22515 bp, 12 predicted proteins | sample 2456571 | NCBI WGS metagenome assembly SPKZ01 (sample SAMN11192286, study PRJNA482655) | marine metagenome | biome: ENVO:00000447; feature: ENVO:00000244|ENVO:00000211|ENVO:00000569|ENVO:00002023; material: ENVO:00002151; isolation source: ocean water from marine abyssalpelagic zone ... | reverse complement strand
GTGACGATCAGGGCAACACAGCTTGCATTAAATATTCTAGATTGATTTACATTGCTCATATTATCTACCAATTAGTTAGTTTATTATTGTTGGTGTTATGTATTGTTAAACTTTGTCTTCTTCACTTTTGTCTAGACTCATGGCGCGATTTAATAGTCGGGCAATTGATGCCATTTTTCATCACCATCACTGGCTTTTACCACGTGTTCAATAAAGGCCATGCCACGTACAGCTTCATCTATACCTGTTAATGCCAGGGAGTTTTCTGATGCCGGACGGTTTTCTAAACGTGCTCGAATTTTCTCAGCGAAATCGGTATATAGATTAGCGAAAGCCTCGAGATAGCCCTCAGGGTGTCCTGCTGGAGTACGGGTATTGGCGCTAGCCAACTCTGAAAATTCACCATAGGCCGCCGTGCGAATTAGTTCGCAAGGTTTGTCGTTCCATTTCATCCACAGTGAATTGGGCTCTTCCTGTTGCCATTCAAGCCCGCCTTTTTCACCGTATATGCGGATGCGTATACCGTTCTCTTCACCCACTGAAATTTGACTAGCCATTAATACCCCTTTAGCGCCACCATCAAATCGCAACAGCACAGAGCCATCATCATCCAAGGTTCGGCCATCAACAAAGGTCGTTAGGTCCGCACATAAATGGCTGATTTTCAAACCGGTAATAAATTCTGCTAGATTAGCGGCATGCACGCCGATATCACCCATACAGCAACTTACGCCAGCCTTAGTTGGATCAAGTCGCCAGAATGCCTGTTTATCCAAGTCGCCATTATTGTCAGCCAACCAACCTTGTGGGTATTCGGCAACAACTTTACGAATTTTACCCAGCGCACCAGCCGCAATCCGCACTTTAGCCTCGCGAACTAATGGGTAGCCGGTATAAGTATGGGTTAAACCAAACAGTAGGCCGGTATGCTTAACCAAGTCGCGCAGTGTCAAACTTGTGCCAGATCAAGTGTCGCTGGTTTGTCACACATCACGTGGAAGCCGGCATTCAGTGACGCTTCTGCTACTTCAAAGTCCAAAAAGTTGGGGGTAACGATTGCGACAAAATCCATGCGTTTATCTGCAGGTAAAGAAGCCTCTGTGGTCATCATTTCTTGATAGCTGGCATAGCAGCGTTCCTCTGCTAAGAAAAGCTCCTTGCCAGAGGCTTTCGAACGTTTGGCATTGCTGCTGAAGGCACCACAAACCAGTTCAATTTGGCCATCGAGGTTGGCCGCCATCCGGTGTATCCCACCAATAAAGGCACCTTGACCACCACCGACCATGCCCATTCTAATTTTTCTCATGGTATATACCTTAGATTATAAACATCACCTGCTTTTCTTGTTAGTGTTTATAACTAATTCTGACTACTTTTGCAATTAAATTTGACTGTATTTGATTGTTATTGAATTTATGGTACATTGTCTGTAATCTTCTAACGGTTATCAGATAACGTTAACTTAGGAAAATAGCTCGGCAAAAGTCTACTGCTAGTCCCATTAATTTATGAAGAATATTATTTGTTATTTACGGCACTAAAACGGAACTGAATTTACCATGATAATAGAAGAGCCAAGTCTGTTGATGTTTATGGGACGGCTGCATCCTCTGGTCTTACATTTCCCCGTTGCCTTATTAATGTTGGCGGCACTGCTTGAATTAATACAAAAATTTCGAAAAACTGAATATGGCACTGGTTATAACCAAACGCTATGGTTGGTGTTGATATTCGGCTCTCTATCGGCGGTCGCTGCAGCCAGTATGGGTTATATTCTTGCCAGCTCTGGTGATTATGCTGGAGAAACTGTCTACTGGCACAAACGTTTTGGTATGGCTGTTGCAGGTCTTTCCATCTTGGCGGTGTTTATCAAATATTTAGCCGAAGCTCAAGCCAAAACTAAAGCCAGCAAAAAACTAGCTAACCTTTATGGTTTAACGTTATTGATGTGCGTAGCGGCAATTTTCACCGCCGGTCACTATGGTGGCGAATTTGGTCGCACACCGATGGCTCAAGGCTCTGGTCGTGATCACCATATCAATTCTTTCTCTACCTAGATGGCGGGTGGCGGCATTAAAGGCGGGATGGTCCACGGAAAAACTGACGATTTTGGTTCTGGCATTGTTGAAGATAAACTCCATGTTAATGATTTTCTTGCCACCATTTTGCATCTACTGGGGGTTGACCATGAAAGACTTAAATTCAGATGTCAGGGTCGCGATTTCAGACTGACCGATGTTCATAGTCATGTCATTAAAAAAATTATTGCTTAAACAGGAGAAATTCATAATGAAAAAGGTTTTATTTACATCATTGGCACTATTTTTTGCCAACCAAACACTAGCACAAGCTGCGAGCGCTCAGGAACTTACATATCAGGAACATACCTTCCAAGAAGTTGTTGCTTGGTTAACTCCACCAACAGGCCAGAAAACCATAGGTGATGGTCACGGTGATATTGAGGTTGCCAAAGATGGCAAGGTTTATGTCAGTGTGAAGGGTAAGCCGAGTGGTATACAGATTTACAGCGCCGATGGTCAATATCAAGGCAATGTGCCCAATGCCCCTGCCGATTTGCACGATTTTAAGCTGCACACCGCCATAGATGGCATTGAGTATATTTATGGTGCCCAGCTTGGTGGCCAACGAATTTTTAAAATGACGCTCGATGGTAAAAAATTGATAAATATTGATGCCCGACCTGTTATTCCACAAAAATATAAGAAAAAAAATAAAAATGGTAACTACCCATTAAAGTTCACCAGTATAGCGATATCTGCGACTGATGAACTTTATGTGGTTGACGGCTACGGCTCTGATTTCATTCATCATTTTGATGCAAACGGCAAGTATATAAAATCCTTCGGCGGTAAAAAGGCTCCTTATAAATTCAGAACTTGTCATAAAATAATTTTTGATACTCGTTTTACCCCAGAGCGCTTGACCTGTGCTGACCGTGAGAATCATCGCATAGTTCAAATGGACTACGATGGCAACATTCTAGCTACTTTTAAACCTGGTCTTCGTAGACCCAGTTCTTTTGCTATTTTTGGTGAACATCTTGCCATTGCTGAGCTAGCTGGGCGTGTCGCTATTTTAGACAAAAAAGGGCAGCTTGTTACTACATTAGGTATCAATGACAACCCGAAGCAAATCAGTACTCCCAGAGTGGCACCTAAATACTGGCAAGCAAATGTGGTTACTTCACCCCATGGAATTGCCTATGATGAAAAAGGTAACCTGTTGGTGACCGAATGGAATAAATGGGGCCGAGTGCTGTTTTTCAAAAAGTTATAAATGACATTCCAACAGATAGTGATTTTTCCGGCTTTACACCGGCTAAATATATTCAGTCACTATCATTTCTGCGACTTTTACTTCGCAAAGAATGTCTATGTTGTTAGTAAATGATGATGCATATTTAAATAAAAAGCACAAAATTGACTACAAGTGAAACTTATTGATTGATTATGGTGGAGTTAGTGGTAAGCTGTTAACAATATTAACGCTTATTTGAATGAAATATGGAAACAGTAATTGGTATTGATCTTGGCACCCAAAGTATAAAAGTCCTTTTTTATCAAGCTGCCTCCCAGCTGGTTGTTGCTACCGCTAATTCGCCACTTGACTTGATACAGGATCAGCAAGGTAAAGCAGAGCAAGATATACACTGGTGGTTATCAGCCCTTGCTGATTGCATGTGGCAAATCCCTCAAAATATCAGAGATACTGCCGTTGCCATCTCGGTTTCGGGACAGCAGCATGGCTTTGTCGCGCTAGATAAACAAGGCGAGGTGTTGGCACCAGTCAAACTTTGGTGCGATACCAGCACCACGGTAGAATGTGCAGAAATCATAGCGGCCTTTGGCGGCGAAGTAGCATGTATCAATAAATTGGGCAATCCGATTAAGCCGGGTTATACCGCGCCAAAAATACTCTGGTTAAAGAAAAATCGGCCACAGGCTTACGAAAAACTCTCGACCATATTATTACCCCATGATTATCTCAATTTTCATTTAACCGGCAAAATAACCATGGAGTTTGGCGATGCATCCGGCACTGGTTTGATGGATATTCGCAACAGATGTTGGAGCACTGAACTGCTCAAGGCCATCGATAGTGAACGGAATCTTATGGATTGTTTGCCACCGTTAGCAGAGCAAACCTCTGCTATCGTTACGGCTGGTCATCTGACTGCTGACATTGCCGAATATTATGGCTTGCCAGCAGGGATCCCCGTGGCTACAGGTGGTGGTGATAATATGATGGGCGCCATCGGCACTGGCAATGTAGATCAAGGAGTGGTGACTATCAGTCTTGGCACCTCAGGTACCGTCTATGCCCATCATAATAAACCTGTGGTTGATGAGCAAGCTCGCTTGGCGGCATTTTGTTCCTCTACTGGCGGCTGGTTACCCTTGCTGTGTATCATGAACTGTACCGCCAGTACTGAACTTATCCGCCAGTTATTCAATACCAACCTCCCTGAGATGGAAACTAAAATATCGGCCACTGTCATTGGCGCCAATGGTGTATTAACCCTACCTTTTTACCAAGGCGAACGCAGCCCGAATCTACCCAATGCCAAGGCAACTATATTAGGCCTTGATACCAGCAATATGAACGAAAGCAATCTGCTTCGCTCAGCAATGGAGGGCACTTGTTTTGGTTTGAGGCTAGGCGTAGAAGCACTTAAGGATAATGGTATTAGCATTAAAGAAATTCGCTTGATCGGCGGTGGCAGCCATAGTGCTAGCTGGCGACAAATGTTGGCGGATATCTGTAATATCGAGGTAGTCTTAATTGCAATCGATGAAGGGGCCGCTTTTGGCGCTGCCTTACAGGCACTTTCTTTACATAAACATGAGCAGTTACGTCAGCTGCAAGCCACTACAGCTACCGACGCATATGCCAACATCAGGGACATCTGCGACAAACATGTAAAACTGGCAGGAAATAGCCGCTGTCAACCCATCGAGAAAAATGTTTCAGCTTATGAAAAGGTCTATCAGCAATATAAAAAAGCAGTGCATGCGTTAACTCCATATTATCAATAGCTTATTAAGTTATATTACAAATTAGACAAGGTAATTCAAATGACAAACTCAATATTCATCGGCAACAAATCATACTTTCCAACCGTCGAGAAAATTCCTTTTGAAGGCATAGATTCTGATAACCCTTTAGCTTTTAAACATTATGACGCCAACCACATGGTGGGTGATAAAACCATGGCACAGCATCTGCGTTACGCTGCTTGTTATTGGCATAGTTTCTGTGCTGATGGTAGTGATCCCTTTGGTCCAGGTACCCGTAACCCGCTTTGGCGTACCAGTGCGATTCCCATGGAAAACGCCCACAGTAAGATGGATGCTGCCTTTGAGTTCTTTACCAAACTGGGCGTACCCTATTATTGTTTTCATGACAGAGATATGGCACCTGAAGGCGCTTCGATAGCAGAATCTGAATATAATCTAGCCACCATGGTGGAATTGGCGGCTAAACGCCAACAAGCCACGGGTATTAAACTATTATGGGGCACAGCGAATTTATTCAGCCATCCAAGGTATATGAATGGTGCCTCGACCAATCCTAACTTTGATGTATTGGCCCATGGCGGTGCTCAGGTAAAAGCGGCACTTGATGCCACAGTTGCCCTTGGTGGTGAAAATTTTGTTTTCTGGGGTGGTAGGGAAGGCTATGTTTCTTTACTCAATACTGACACCAAACGTGAATTGGAGCATTTTGCCCAATTCCTCACCATGGCCCGGGACTATGGCCGTAAAATCGGTTTCAAAGGAACTTTCTTGATCGAACCTAAGCCGATGGAGCCGATGAAACACCAATATGATTTTGATGCTCAAACGGTGATAGGATTTTTACGTCATCATAAACTCGACACTGATTTTAAACTGAACATTGAAGCCAATCATGCCACGTTGGCGGGTCACAGTTTTGAACATGAACTACAGATGTGTGCCGATGCTGGCATGTTAGGTTCAATTGATGCTAACCGAGGTGACCCACAAAACGGTTGGGATACCGATCAGTTTCCTGTTGATCTTAATGATGCCGTTAGAGGTACTCTGGTATTGCTAGAAGCCGGTGGTTTTGTCAACGGCGGTTTCAATTTCGATGCAAAAGTCAGACGCGAATCCACCGATGTTGAAGATTTATTCCTCGGTCATATCGGGGGTATGGACGCTTTTGCCTATGGCCTTAAAGTGGCTCATAGAATTATCGATGACGGTGCCTTGTCGAAAGTAATATCAAGTAGATATCAAAGTTATGGCAGTGAACAAGGGCTTGCTTTTGAACAAGGTAAACTGAGCCTTGAAGCCTTGCGTGACCACGCTCAAGCAGTGGGTGAACCAAAGATGATTTCTGGAAAACAGGAACAACTTGAGAACTTAATCAATCAATATATGTTAAAACAATATTAATGCTTGTTGATACATAATACTGAACTGAACTTAAATTGGAATTGAATTATCTCGGCCTGTAAGTAGCTGCATGTTGAGGTAATATTTTCTCAAAGGCTGTTCATATGCCCCTGTATAACAAGGGCTGTTTTACGAAAACTTGTTTACGGGCTGTTAATGCACTCCAATAAAAGAGCAAAAAAAGGGCAAAACCAGATTATGAAAAATATATTCCTGTTATCGTTAATCATTATTTCGATAGCTTTCCCAGCAATTAGCCAAGCGGCGGAAAAAAAACCTCATATCTTCGTCTATTTATCAGATGATCACTCCATGGTTGACTCCAGCCTTTACGGTGAACCGAGTATGCCAACTCCAGAAATGGAGAAGATGGCAGCACAAGGCATACATTTAACCCATACTTTTGTCGCATCCCCAAGTTGTGGACCTAGTCGAGCGGCGTTAATGACCGGGCTTATGCCTGCGCGTAATGGTGCAGAACGTAATCATGTGCAACCCAAAAAAGGCTTTAAGTCTTTAATCCTTAATATTAAAGCGGCCGGCTATAAAACGGCTACTTTTGGCAAAGTCGCTCATCAAAAAGGTAAAGATACTTATGGTTTTGATTATGTTGATAGAGCCAAGAGCCACGAAGAGATGAAAAAGGGCGCTTTGGACTTTATTAACTCTCAACCCAAGGACCAACCGCTGGCAATCTTTATTGGCACCTCGAATCCCCATACTCCTTGGCCGATGAAGAATACAGTTGATCCTGAATCGTTAAGAATGCCGCCGTCTTTTCCTGATACCAAGATAACACGTCAGCACATGGCGGCTTACGTGCAAGAAATTGTCGACTTGGATATCCTGCTAGGTGACTTAAGAGCCATGGCAAAAGAAAAGCTAGGTGATAATGTGCTCTTTATTCACAGTAGTGACCATGGTGCCAATTGGCCATTTGGCAAATGGACACTCTATGATTATGGTATTCGAGTGCCTTTCATTGCCACATGGCCGGGGCATATCGAAGCTGGCACTAAATCAGATGCCATGGTCAATTGGGTAGATTTACTGCCAACGGTTATCGATGCTTCGGGTGGAAAAGCAGAGACAAATATTGATGGTAAGTCATTTTTGCCAGTATTACTTGGTAAAACCGATAGCCATAGAGACATCATATTTACCACTCACAGTGGCGATCGCATGGATAAAAAAGGCAGAATTATTGCCACTAATGTTTATCCATCTCGCGCTATTCGAGACGGGGAATGGAAGCTTATTCACAATTTGAATCCCGAAGCGGCATTTACCGCCTGGCCTGATCTGTACCGTAAAGCTGGTCGAGCAAAATATTGGCATGAATGGGCTGATTTAATGAAAACAGACGCCAAGGTTAAAGCCCAGCTTGACCGTTATTTTCAACGTCCCGAGTATGAGCTATATCACGTAGCTAACGATCAGTGGGAGTTGACTAATCTAGCCAATAATCCTGAACAGGCTCCGCGACTAGCCAAAATGAAAAAGCAACTTGTTGAGTGGATGATATCACAAGGTGATCAGAAGTCGATTCCTGGTCCGTTGCGTCCATTGGCAGATTTGGAAACATGGCACCCAGATTATTTCGGTTTACATCCCAATACCGGTATTACGCCACAAAAAAAGTAATATTAATTAGCAACTTTAGCTAAATGTTTAGCAATGTAATACCAGTTTCATTAAGTTTGTGATCTTGTTGTGCGTAGGAAAAATATTTCAGGGCAAGGCGCTCGATTGAGCAATAGCTAGCTATTGGGATTGAGAGCAACGCCGACGTGGACTATTTTAACCCGTATAAGTGAGCAATAATTTAATGGCATTGGTATAAGTACGGAAATTATAAAAGGTAAATAAATGGCATCTTCATTCTTTACAGGGCTAATGTTAGCCGCAGTCACTGGTATTAGCGCGCTATTGCCTGTGTATGCCGCTAAGTTTGATGCAGCGACGTTTGATGCCGATCTGCACAAAAAAATCTTGCCGATGTCACCACAAGACAGCCTAAAAACCATGGTGTTGCAAGATGGCTACACCATGGAGATTGTGGCCGCAGAGCCGTTAATTGAAGAGCCGGTTACCATGGCGTTTGATGGTAATGGACGAATATACGTTGCTGAGATGCTTACCTATATGCAGGATGCTAACAGTACCGGTACCTTTAAATCCGTCAGCCGCATAAAACGTTTAGAAGATAAAGACGGTGATGGTCTGTTTGAAAGTTTTACTATATTCGCGGATAATTTATTACTGCCAAGAATGATCTCCACCCTCGATGACGGCCGCATTCTCATTCGTCAAACTAATACCCTTGATTTATTATTGCTCACCGATACCGATGGTGACGGTGTTGCCGATAAACGTGAAACTGTTTATCAAGGTGGCAAACGTGGCGGTAATCTGGAACATCAACCCAGCGGTTTGATTTACTCATTAGATAACTGGCTTTATGTCACTTATACCAATAAGCGCTATAAGTTTACTGATGGAAAAGTTATTGCTGAAAAAATACATACCGCAGGAGGTCAATGGGGTTTGGCTCACGACAAAGCCGGGCGTCATTATTTCTCTACTGCCGGTGGACAAAACCCAGCATTTGGTTTTCAAGCGCCCATTGTTTATGGCGCAATAAAAGTTGTTGGTGAACAAGCAAAAGGTTATCGAGAAGTATTTCCTATCGATACCACCCCCGACGTTCAAGGCGGCTTATCTATGCTACGAAAAGATAACACCTTAAACCATTTTACCGGTGGCGGTGGTCAGTCTATCTATCTTGGTGGCGTGTTCAATGATATGGCCGGCGATCATATTATCCCTGAGCCGGTGGGTAATTTAATTCGCCGCTCAAAAGTGACTCGCAAGCAGGGTTATACGGTTCTCAGCAACCCTTATCAAAGTCAGCGCAAAGAGTTTGTCGTTTCAAGCGACGCCAACTTTCGGCCGGTGTGGACAGATACTGCACCCGATGGTTCTTTGATGGTATTAGATATGTATCGCGGAATTATTCAAGAGGGTAACTGGACTAAAAAAGGCTCTTACCTGCGTGGTGTTATCGACCAATACGGTTTTGATAAAGTCATTGGCCGTGGTCGTCTGTATCGCATCACCAAAGACGGAGCGCCGTTATATGCCTTACCTAAAATGTTTGAACAAACGCCAATGCAACTGGTTGAACATTTAAGTCACAAAAATCGGTGGTGGCGCCTAGAAGCGCAAAAACTGATTATATTAAGTGGTGACAAATCTGTTGTTCCCACTTTGAAAAATATAGTTCTAAATAGCCAAGGTAGGAGGATGAGTTTTGATGCCAGAATTCACGCGCTGTGGACATTAGAAGGCTTAGGCATTGTTGATAAGGCCTTGTTGCTAGAGCTCTTTGCGGACAAGAAGTTTGCACAAAAAGATAATGCTCTTCTCGTGCAAGCAATTCGGGTGTCCGAGCAACTTGTGGCAAAAGGGGATGAAGGTATCCTTAAACATTGGCGCGAGCTGGCCGACAGCAAAAACATTGAAATAGTGCAACAGGCGGTGTTATCGGCAAATTACCTACAAACTTCAAATCGTCAGGAGCTGTTAGCTGCTGCTCAACATAATTTTCCCGATGCCCAAGGCCTTAAAGCCATTGCTAAATCAGTGAACCGACAAGCGGAAGAAAAAGCCAGACGCGAGTTACTCGCTGCCGGTAATGCTGAGTTTGCTAAAGCGATGATTGCCGGGGAACAAGCCTTTAAAGGTAATTGCGCCAATTGTCATGGCGAAGATGGTAAGGGCACAAAAATGGGAGACATGTTAGTAGCGCCTTCATTCCACCAAAATCCCAGAGTGACGGGTAATATAACCTTGCTTACCAATATTGTTCTTAAAGGCATGGATGGAAAAATTGATGGCAAGTCGTATGCTGGAGGTATGATGCCTTCCGTTGCCTCCAATGGCGATGACTATCTTGCTAATGTATTGACCTACATTCGTAATGAGTTTGGTAATAAGGGCAGTATGGTAACCAGTGATGATGTCGCCACCATCAAGAAAAACTCACCAGTGCGTGAAGATTTATGGACACAAGCAGCCTTAGAGCAAGCCTTTAATCAAGCTATTGGTAATAAAGATAACTGGCAAGTCAGTGCCAGTTTTGAAGTGAGTCATAATAGGCCGCTAAAATACCTCATTGATGGGAAATCTGGCAATAAAGCGCCATTTTTCTCTTCGTCTGATACCAGAATGGCAGGTGACACTATTACAGTAGAACTAGCTGAAGCCGTGCTCCTATCGGAAATAGAGATTGACTTTGTGTCATGGGGAGGGAGAAAGTTCCACTCAAGTCATTATGATATTGCCCTGTCAATAGACGGTAAAAAATGGCATGTGCTTAACAGAGTCAAGAATCTAAAAGACTACCGTATTACTCAGGCATTAGGCCACCAGGCCAAGTTTATACAAATCATCAATAAAGAAGATGGTCGAGAATGGCGCATTGGCGAGATCAATCTCTTTGGCGGTGAAGCCTTGAGTTTAAGAGAGAAGTAACATGAAAATCAGAACAATCACTATAACAGTAAGCTTGCTTATCGGCATTTTGTCTATGGCCAGCAACTGCCATGCTGTGCACTATGGCGAAAAGCATGTCGAAAATAAGAAATTAACGGCGCTGATCATCGATGGTCAGAATAATCATAAAATTTGGCCCAAATCCACGGTGATGATGAAGGGGTATCTCGAGCAATCAGGGTTATTTAAGGTTGACGTTTATCGTACCAAGCCTGTCTGGCGTGCAGATAAATTTCCAGCGTTTTATCAACGCTATGCAACAGCAGCGCAATATCATGTTGAAAAGCCCGTTAAAGATCCTAAATTTTCACCCAAGTTTTCAGACTATGATGTGGTTATTTCCAATTTTGGTCACAATACCGCCGCTTGGCCGAAAAAGACAGAAAAGGCTTTTGAAAGCTATATGAAAAATGGTGGCGGTTTTGTCAGTGTCCATGCCGCCGATAATGCTTTTGGCAGGTGGTTGGCATATAACAAAATGATTGGCGTTGGCGGTTGGGGCGGACTCAGTGAAAAAAATGGCCCACATCTTTATTATGACGATACCGGGAAATTGGTGCGTGATAACAGTAAAGGTAAAGCAGGCACTCATGGTAAAAGACATCAATTAACCATCACCAAGCGCAATTACCATCCAATAGTAGCGGGACTACCCGAGGTATGGTTACAGGCAGAAGATGAATGTTATGGTAACTTGCGCGGTCCGGCGAATAATATGCTGATTTTGGCTACTGCCTATTGCCCGAAAAATCAAAAAGGCACCGGCAACAATGAACCAGCATTGATGACCATTAGTTATGGTAAAGGGCGAATTTTTCATACTACTTTGGGGCATGATGAGGCGGCATTTAGCAGCGTTGGTTTTATCACCACGTTGCAACGGGGCGCCGAATGGGCGGCAACGGGTAAGGTAAGCCAAAAGGTACCGAGTGATTTCCCCAATGCCCATAAATCTTCAACAAGAGTGTTTGAAAAATGAAAACTTTCATCACATTAGCGTTGATTATTTTAATACATTTGAACGACTGCAAAATATTCAATAAAAATTAACAGCCCGAACAACATTTAGGGCCACGAGAGGGATACATCAATGAGCAAACAGCACTTTCCAAAAACGCGGATTAAAAACTTGTTGTTTTGGATTTTTATCGCCATTACTTTTTCTTGTTTGAGCGCATGTTCTACTACAGATACGGATCTTTATGCGACTGATAAAAATATCGAGGGCTCATACGGAACAACGATGGCACATTATCAGGATTTGAAAGCCGAAGGCAAAGACCTTGAAGCGGTTAAATTCATTCTGAATGTTAGTGAAAAAGAAATGGGCATCAATGATCCTAATACGGTTAAATTAATACATCACTATGGTAAGTTGCTGCACAAAGATTATGAATATAAACAAGCCATTGCAGTACTTATTGAAGCACAAGAACGCTCAGTTAAGGCCTTTGGCCCCTTTGGCGGGCCGGCTTTTCAATTGAACATGGATATCGCTTATGCCTATAGTCGAAATAAATCTAGCCTTTCATTTAGCACAAAATATTTTGACCAGGCCTTGGAAGTTTTACGTGAAACTGGCCAGTATGAAACGATAAAATATGTCACCACTTTGGTGAACATATCCTCAGATATGATGAGAGATGGCGGCCTCAAGGGCGGCTATACCTCAATATTGGAAGAAGATCCTAGTTTTGTTGAAGGTTTTGATGAATCTGATTTAGGTTTTTTACAAGAAAAAACCTATGAAAATTACTATTACATGGCAGAAGCTTATCTTTTAGAAGCGCAAAAACTGGCGGGGCTACTTAAAACTAGCGATGAATACCTAGACTCTAAAATAGCGATTGCCATGTCTAGACTAAAAGTGATGGAAACAGTGGATCTAGCCGCGGTAGACATGGGAGCAATAGGTGGAATTTCAAAAAACGACGCGCAAGAAAACTATGACCGGGAAGACAAGCATTTGCAGGACGCCATAAAGGCACTCTCTCTTGATGTAGAGCAGAATGAGAAGTTCATAAACATGGCCAGCGAGGCACGTATGGATATTGCCTGGATGAGTAGGGATGAAGAACATATGAGCCAAATGTGTACTGATGGCCTATTGGACATGTCATCAAAATATTCTTCAAATAGATTATATGAAGTGCTTGAAGGCGGTATAGTGGTCGCACCTAATGTCGACCTATGGGTATCTAAAAACCTTTTTAAGGGAATTCGTAGCCTCCGTAAAGAGCAGAGATCCTCGAACCGCAGAGGCAAAATAGCTCACTTTATCCCGGTTTGTATTGATGGTAGGTTAATGGCGGCACTGATTAATGCTCCTACTGTGACCATTACGGAATTTAATAATAACATGGCTATTTCCCTTAGCCATGTTTCTGGTTTAACGGCAACTGGCCTCAGTGATAATTCCTTACTTAGGCTTAGCGTTAGACTACCCCCTATGTAATTAAAGCCAACGGCCTGCTCTTTGTTATTATCCAGAATGTTTTTTACTTGGAATCGAAACATCAGGTTGTTGAAGGGCGTCCAGACTTCTGACAGGTCAAGGAGGTTGTACCTTGACCTGTCAGCGTTAATTGCTCATTAGCTTGAGATACGAGGTGTGTTTCTGCACCTTCCATCAGTAGAGTACATAACCAAATTACTAAATATGCTTGTTTCAGTTGTGTTGGTTCTCTAAGCCAATGTTTTATTTATTTTTAACTAGCTCCGATTACTTACGGATAACTTTAAGTCAACTTCAGTCTATTTAAATCATTAGTGGTGGTTGGTAGTAAGGTTTTTATCAAGCATCTACACGATAGCAAGGCTTTCATTGACCACGATTATATTTATTGATCATGATCAAACGTTTAAGTAGACGCTGCACAAGTACTACGAGCTGACTTTAAACACACTATACAACACTGTGGTGGCTTTGTTGGACTACATGGTACTTTCGAGATTGAGGGGCTAGCTTTAAAAACCATGATTAGTTGATGGAAATACCTTTTACGGAGGATAATATGGTGATTAATATGTTTACCTAGTACCAAGGTTATGATGGTGGCAGGCCATTTCTTACTGCATTAGGCTTTAATCCCGAGGCTAACATTAACCTATAATGAAAAGTTATTTATAAAATGGTTTAGCCTATGTGGTGGGTAAATGATATAACAATAAAAAGCTAACATTCAAAATTTTTAAATTTGACCATTGTTATATTTCGGTAAACCAGCACTCCTTATTTGACAATCATTCGATCGATAAAAAATACCGACAGGTTACATTTTAAAACAATCTCACTCATATTCAATCAATAATGTGCAAAATGTGTTTACAAACTACCAATACTGAGATAAATTAATCTTTATGCTGACTGATAAATGTTCGATGCAGTAGTTGACTTGATAATGTGGTAACAGGAAAGACTAAAAGCAACAAAATATATATAAGAAACTATTAAATAAGAAACTATTAAAGTTCACAGAAGGTGAGGAACCATGACAAAAAATTCTAAATCCCCCAGTATTCCGCTACTGAGTAAAGTCGCTAAGGCAACCATGTTTGCTTTACCTGCGGTACTGTTAACGGTCAATACGGCCAATGCTGATACCACTTTTCCGAACTTTGGGGCCAATGAAAAATATCTCAATCACATCAATTATGCCGCTGAACCCGGAAAAAACCTGATCCCCAATCCGACCTTTGAGATCTGTACCGATAATTTGGATGCCAATATTTATCAAGATATTTATACCTTAGGCGCTAATGCAGCTGACGATGAGCCAGGTGACTGTAGTAAATTTGGCTGGAGTTGGTTTAAGTTTGCTCCGAATTTAAAAGCTAAGTCAAGCCCACCCCTAGCCAACCCTTATGGCGTCATATCACCTCACTTTTCTCAGTATAAAATTGATGACACCCATCCTTCGGGTCATGAGGATTTGAAGGCTTACGGGAGGATTATGTTGAATCAGACTAATAGATTGCTCAAAATGATCTCAGTTACCAATGTTAATGAGATCTATGTGTCATTTGACTATTTCTCACAAGCCGTAGGCTCAAAAGGTGGGCCTAACCTTGGCACCTTTAACATTGTTGTAGGCAGTGCTGCAGACGGTATTAGATATGCTGTACCGCAAAGCCATGCTGCCAGTTGGGAGAAAGTTGAATATGCCTTGGAATTGCCAGCACAATACTCAGGTGTTATCGGTATCGAATATGTACCTGGTGCTAATGGCTCGAGGGACAGAATTGATAACATCTTTTTAAGTACCAATGTTATTGTTCCGCTATCAGATTCCGATGGTGATGGCACGCCTGATAAATATGATGACGACGATGATAACGATGGCTATAGTGATATTAATGAAATAGCCGCAGGTACCGACCCGTTTAATAAGTATAGCAACGTAGCCGATTTAGATGGCGATGGCTGGCTTAATGACGATGATGCATTCCCGAATGAAGCAGCTCTTCATCATGCAGACTTCACCAATGTGTTAGCTGACTATTCTGGCGATGCAGAAACAGCAGAGGTTTACCTTAATGAAGACCCCGCTATGGGCTCGGAGTTTAACTATCAATGGCATGGCATCAATCATGCCGGCGAAGGGGTAGAAGTTGAACACACCGTTGTCGATGTTACTGGTTATGATGGTCAAACCACCAAAGCCTTTAGACTGTCGGTACCGGAGGTTGGTGATGATAATACTTTAAGAGGTTCACATGTTCGCTTTGAAAGCAAGAAACTCATAACAGCAAATCAAAATGTTGATACCGTACGGGTTACCGGCCGCTTTAAAGTGTCAGGGTCTGCACCATCATTTGAAGCTTGGACTGATAAAAATAAGACTGCCTATACAGACAGTGTCTATTTAGGTCTTGATAATACGGTTGTCGATGGCGATAGCACGAAAAGAAATGCACTCATACATGGCTGGAGATTTCACCCTGGAGCAGCAGACGAAGCCTTATACAATAGTACTGAGAATAACGGCTGGGTCGATTTTGACGTTCTCTTTGAATTCGATGGTGCCATTGTCGACAGCAAAGTGCAATTTCTATTAAAAACTGACACAGCAGGTGTTGAAGTACACTTTGATGACCTAGAAATGTTCTATATCAACAGTGCCGACTTCGCCAACATTGCTGACCATGACAATGACGACATTCTCAATAGTCTTGATACCACGCCTTTAGGCTCTGATGCGATAGACATGGATTTAGATGGCATTTTAGATGGCTACGATGATGATATGGATGGCGACGGCATCAGCAATGCTTTTGATGAATTTGCACAAGATATTGATGGCGATAATCTAAATAACGCTGACGATCTCGACGATGATGGTGATGGTGTGGTCGATACGGAAGATGATTTTCCTTTCGATAAAAATAAATCATTAAATACCCCGCCCGTTATTACCGTTGCAGAAAATGTTACGTTTACATCAAGCAGCACAGAAGGTGCAGTAATTACTGATACTATTATCGCTGACTTTTTAGCGGCTGTGACGGCGACCGATGTTGATGACGGTGCACTTGAAGTAACCAACGATGCCCCTGAAACTTTCCTATTGGACGAGGCTGTGGTTGTTACGTTCACTGCTACCGATAGTAATGGTGTTACGGTAACCGGAGAAACAACAGTGACGGTTGTTGATACCGCGCCAGTAATCACATTAAATGGTAATCCTTTTGTCTTTGTCACCGAAGGTGACACATATGTAGAGCTAGGTGCTACCGCAGAAGATAACCTTGATGGTGACCTAACGGCTGATATTCTCACTAGCGGTACGGTTGATACCTCAACACGTGATATTTACATCATTACCTATACTGTCTCTGATGACGCAGGTAATGAAAGGATAATAACCCGCGAAGTTAGGGTAGGTGGTGGTGTAGATACCGACGGTGATGCTGTTCCCGATGAAGAAGATGCCTTCCCTAATAATCCCGATGAACAATACGATTTTGATGGTGATCTTATCGGTGATAATGCCGATCCAGATATAGATAACGATGGCGTATTAAATGAAAATGATGCCGATAACTATGATCCAGTTTCTCGTGAAAACGATCTCGATAGAGATGGTATTGCCGATGATGTTGATAGTGATGGCGTAAATATTATAGATGCGATTACTGCGCTTAATACCGAACTATCAGCGTTACCAAATGGCGTAATAAGCCTTGATGCGACTAATATCGAAACGGATATTACCGGTACCGTTAGCGCTTTTGTTCTTCAAACGTTAATAAATGCTGGCATTATTGGCGTTGAAGTTAATAGTATTGACGGTGGTGCATTAAGACGCTCAGGGTCTCATGATCTCATGGTAGAACTTATTAACTCCGCTGGCTCTTTGAAAACATTTGACGCGGTGTTAAACATCACGCCAATTGTGTTTATCCCGCCAACGCTTTCAGTAAGAGCCGATGAAGAGATAACCATTAACCTGACTTTATCTGGTGAGGCACTATCATATCCGGTGACCTTTGCTTATCGATTTGAACCGATAGCAGAAGAAGCTGTTGCGATTGAAGAAGGTGAATTAACGATTTTAGAAGGACAGGCGCATACCTTGACGCTAACAGGACAAATGGACGGCGATTATCAAGTGCTCTTCTCTGAAGGTGCTGACAGAAACGCGGCTATTTTAGGTAACGCAGTCACTTTGATTTATGCGGAAACCAATATCGCTCCGGCATTTGATGTCGCGCTAATGAATGACGGTAAAGTGGTTACTCTACTTGACCAAACTGCCACCAATGCGGCGATTGCTATCACTATCACCGATGTTGATGGGTTAACTGAGCATAACGTGGTTGTTAGCCTAAACGGCGAAGAGCTGTTTACTGGCAGCAATGATGTTACCAACCCCGTGGAAATTGTTACCATTGATGTTGCAACATTAGGCGCAGGTGAGCACGAGTTGGAAGTTGTGGTAACCGAATTAGCAACCGATGACTTGTATAGCACGTCACAAACCATTGCCTTGACAATTGTAGAAGCCTTACCTGTTTTAGAGGACACCATCAAAGTTAAGAAAGAGGATGGTACCTTTGAAGACAAAATTGTTGATACCGATAAAGATGGAATCTCCGATGCTGAAGAAGGTTTTGGTGACACCGATGGTGACGGCATTGCCGACTACCTCGATAACTCAGGCCTAGCTAATAAGCAAAATGTATCAATCGTTGTCGTTACTATAGTTGATGATGAAGAAGTGGAAACAATAGAGCAAACTAACATCACGGTTGATAATGGCTTGGCCATAGTGCTTGGCGATACCTTGAAAACACTCGAATCTGGCTTGTCTGATGATATCGGTGTTGCAGTGAACGCTGAAACGTTTGTTGATGTATTGGCAGTAGCTGAGGATAATCAAGACGCTGTTGAAGCATCGTTAGTTGACGTACAATCGTTCTTAATCCCGATGATTGACTTTAAAATCAAAGGTGTTGATGCGGGCGCTACGGTGAATATGATCATAAAACTACCTTTTGCGTTACCGTTAAAATCTGCCTATCGTAAAGTTCAAGACGACGGGTCGTTAGTCGCCTTTGATACCACTAATGGTGATTCTATCATGTCAGCAATGAATGACGAGGGGGGCGATTGTCCAGCAGCGGACTCTGAAACATGGCAAACAGGATTAGTTAAAGGTGACGATTGTGTGAAAGTTGCTATTGTTGACGGCGGTGTGAATGATGATGATGGTACAACTAACGGTGTTATTGTTGACCCAGCGGTGATTGTTGAGGTGAATTCGTTGCCAGTAGTGTCAATAGCTGGGCAGGCTTCTGTAAACGAAAATACCCCAGTAACACTCATTGCTTCGGTATCAGATGCTGACGGAATATATGTTGGAGGAGATGACGGCGGTGACATACTTACCTATAGTTGGACGCAAACCCAAGGTACTAAGGCTAATTTAGCGTATGCTGATACCACAAGCTTGATTGCGACACCATCTGCTGCAGGCGGTGAAGACCTAGTGTTTATGATTACTGTCAGTGATGATCATGGCGGTACAACCACGTCAACTGTTACGGTAGCTGTAAATGACTACGCACCGGCAGTTTCTGCCAGTGCGAGTGCATCTGCTGTCAATGGTGGTGATGAAGTGACCTTATCGGCAATCGTCTCCTATCAAGATAATAACCCTCTAACATATCTGTGGGTTCAAACTTCTGGTCACTTAGTGACGATAACAGCAGCGGACTCTGCGGTAGCAACCTTTACTTCACCGAACACCGATACCACACTGACATTTGAACTTATGGTCATCGATTGGGTTAACGAAACCAGCAAGGTAAGCTTGTCTGTAGATGTTAGCGCAGTTGAGGAGACAGAGAAGGATAGCGGTGGTACTTTTGGTACTAGCGCCTTATTGTTCTTAGCGGGTCTTGTTGGTATACGCAGAAAAGTAAAGCGTGCCAAACTAAGGTAAGATTAGCAATGTAAGTTAAGCAAAGTAAACATTGATTCAAAGGAGCCTAACGGCTCCTTTTTTATGTTCAGGATGAACGGGTTTCGCGGTGCCAGGGATGGCAAAGAGCGACGATGTTCAGCATGAACGGTAATGATTTATTTTTCCACCTTCCAACGCACAACAAGATCACCAACGTACTGACATTGGTATTAATAACACCCTGATAAAATTCCGAGTGAAAAGAGGGGAAGGTTACTATTAATTAATAGTCGTTAATGGCTAGCGAATCGGTAGTTGCTCGTTAGTGGATCGTTAGCGAATGGCAATCCCCTTACGCCTTAGCCCGAGATCCCGTCATGATGTTCTTATTGTGGTTGTTATAATCAATAATCGTATTCACTCATAAGTAATCTTTATTGTTCAAATTATGTTTACAAAGCATCAAAACTGATATAAATTAATCAATGCTACTAATAACAACTAAAAAATGATCATAGCTTCGTTTTGTATCAGATGTATTCATATGTAGTAGCAAGGCTGATCAATAAGAAACTTATAAAGTTCAAATAAGGTGAGTATCCATGAAGAATAGTTTTAAAAATTCCCGCATTCCGCTGCTGAGTAAAGTCGCTAAGGCAACCATGGTTGCTTTACCTGCTATGCTGTTAACGGTCAATACGGCCTATGCTGAAGGTTCAAATCCTACAGACCCCAATTTCCCCACTTTTGAGCCTGGTGAAAAATGGCTCAACTACGTTACTGACCAAAGACCCGGGAAAAACCTGATTCCAAATCCCTCTTTTGGCCTTTGTACAACCGAACTTGATCAAGCTAATATTTATACACTTACCGCGGGTAAATTAGGTGGCGATAATAGACAAGCTGCTACCCATTGCGTAAATTCAGCATCTAAGAAGAATAACGCCCCAACAACGTGGAGCTGGTATGACATAGGCCTTGATCCTCATCATCAAGGAAAGGGAGTCGTAGCTCCCGTAGCCGTTAACGAAGCCGATGCTGCGTATGACCCAGTCCCCTTTATTAATGGAGCACCTGATCCAGACACGAGCTATACCCCTTTAACTACGATGATTGGCAAGATTGCAGCGGCAAAAACCATGCGATTGATTAAGCCAATTGAGGTTGAAGGTGTAAGCGAGATCTATGTCTCCTATGAACAAGCATGTTGGGGGGCAAAAAATTGGACCAGTCAAATAGTACTTGAGGGTATGGAGCCGATTACCATTGAAGAAAGTTGTACTGGTGGTAGTGATAATTTCCAAAAATGGGTGAAAAGTACTTTCGTACATACCTTTACTACGCCATATAGCGGTACCGTTGACCTTCATATTGGTGGTGCAAGTACTAATACGATTACACGGATCGATAACATCTTTTTAAGTACCGATGTTATTATTTACCCACCGCCACCAGCGCCAACATCCGATACAGATAATGATGGTGTTGATGATATCGATGATGCCTTCCCTCTCGATGCAGCAGCCAGTGTTGATGCCGATAAAGATGGTATTCCAGATAGCTGGAATGCCACTAAAAGCGAACTTGATTCCACCACAGGGTTAACTTACTTAGATGCTTTTCCTGATGATATTGCCGCCAGTATGGATAGCGATAGTGATGGCTTTCCAGATGACTGGAATGATATTGCGGTTTGTAATGAGGACTGTAGAGCTGCTTCACCGCTAACCTTAGATGCCTTCGACAATGATGCGGCAGCCAGTGTTGATACTGATGCTGATGGCCAACCTGATGACTGGAATGAAAATAAAACGGCAGCTGATTCCACTTCAGATCCAGTGTTAGTGTTAGATCTCGACGATGATGACGATGGCTATACTGATGCTGAAGAAATTGCCGCAGAAACCGATCCGCTTAATGGTGATAAACACCCAGCCGATACCGATGGCGATGGTTGGATTAATGCCAATAACAAGGGCTGGGAGGTAAATGATTTATATCCAACCAGTAGTAAATTCGGCCCGTTATTAACCAATGTGATAACTGGCTATGGCGCTGATGCTGAAAGTACCACCATAGTGGCTAAAGACGCTAGCTCAACCAATACTGAGTGGGAATATACCGGCACCGCTGCTGAAGGAAATATTAGCTATGAGATAGCTGATGTAACAGGTCATGATGGACTAACGACTAAAGCCTTTAAATTGGAAGTACTCACTGGGGGGGCAGGATACATTCAACTGACTAGTCCAACACTGACTATGGGCAATCTAGACGCTAATTTTTTACGTCTAGCCGGCTGGGTTAAAGTTACCGCTACAGATGATAGTGCTAGTCACTTTACAGGGGGTAACAAGGTTGTTCAGATGTCAGCAACAGGGGGGAAATTGGTAAACGATGTAGAGGTGCCTTCAGTTAATAGTAAATTCTTTAAATTTGCAGAGGGTAAAGCTGATCGTGCGATAATAAACCAAGATATTAGTGACAACAATGGCTGGACTTATTTTCAACGAGATTTCACTATAACTGACTATAAAAGTACTAAAGCTAATATTAATCTTCTAGCCAAAGTCGCTGGCTATGTCGCGCTCTTTGATGATTTAGAGTTAAACCTTGTCTATAGTCGCGACAGTGACGGTGACGAGATTTTAGATGGCCCTGATAATGACGATGATAACGATGGCACGATAGATGGTTTAGATGCTACGCCATTAGGTGATGATACCTTAGACAGTGATGGTGACGGCATTTTAGATGCATATGACAACGATCTGGATGGTGACGGCTTCGCTAATGCTTTTACGGATACAATAGCACCAGAGCTCACCTTGAGTGGTAGTCCTTCATTGGCCATTAGCCAAGGTGATGCCTATGTAGAGCAGGGAGCTACGGCCGTCGATAATATTGATGATGATTTAACGGTTGTCGTTACCGGCGCTGTAAATACCTCGGTCTTTGGCACTTACATCATTAAATATAACGTCTCTGATGCCTTAGGTAATGCCGCGATAGAAATAACGCGGACTATATCTGTTACTGATAAGGATAGTGATGGTGATGGCGTTGTTGATAATGAAGATGCCTTTCCGAACGATGCCACTGAAACG
>SPKZ01024265.1_pt1 | contig 22519 bp, 8 predicted proteins | sample 2456571 | NCBI WGS metagenome assembly SPKZ01 (sample SAMN11192286, study PRJNA482655) | marine metagenome | biome: ENVO:00000447; feature: ENVO:00000244|ENVO:00000211|ENVO:00000569|ENVO:00002023; material: ENVO:00002151; isolation source: ocean water from marine abyssalpelagic zone ... | reverse complement strand
TTTGCTGCAGTATTGGCTGTTACTACCATGGTAGCTTTGGCATTTATAAGTGCACGATATATTGATAAAGAAGAAATCCTCCGTGTTGAAACCCAAATGAAAAAACTTCAACAGCAAAAATCAGCGTTAGAAACGCATATTGAGGAACTGGACCAAAACCTAGCAGAACTTAACCAGACAATCCAATCTAAAAATGCAGAAATTGATGCAAATAAAAGTGCAATTGCTCAATTAGAGCAGGAAAGAGTGGACAAACAGCTAACCGTACGGCATTTAAGCACCGAAGATGAACTTGAAAACAGTTTTGCACAAACTTATCCGCAGGTGGTTGATGCAAAGAATTTTGGCATCGTTCAAATGTCGATAGACGATGAGTTAAATCTAAAACTTCCTTACTACGTTATACCGGCTTGGTTTACTGAAACATTTGTGATTGAGCACAATACCATGCTTACCTACAAAGCTGAGATTGAAACATACAAAGCTAACGAGGAATTGTATGGAAGCGTGCTGGAACTTAAGGATAAAGTGCTTAAATTAGTAACAGAAAAAACTATTGCATACCAAACGGGCTATGCAGAAGCGTATCAAAAATACGAATTACTGAATCAAGAATATATTATTTTGCTTAAGCAACCACCTATTGTAGAAATTAAGCCACCGTCTTTCTGGCCCACAATGGGAGGAACGCTATTGGGTGTTGCTCTAGGTTTTGGAATTTAATGTAACATCAATTAAATTGGCTATGTCCGAATTAAATGATGCCGTAATGACAGGATGGGATAGCCAACGACGTAACCCATCACTAGATACCATATATAACAATTTGCCTTTTAAAAATCAGATGTTTGATAGTTTATGCATTCAGCAAACCCATTCTACGCGATAAATTAGTACAACCGCTGTTAGCATCAATTTTGTCAATAGTTATGGCGTTTTTGGTGGGATATAGTGTGGATATGCTGTTATGGATAAAATTATTGATAGCATAAAGCAGAAAATTGATAAGTCAGTCGTTGATAAATCTAGTACCTGTAGTTAAGGCATTTCAATTAAACCTAGGCATTTTAGTGTTGCTCATATCTATGGGCGAATGATTTTATATCAGGGCATTTTCTACCATTAAATATATAAGGTGTTTATTCATGAAAACATTAACCTATCAACCAATGACTCCTGCGCAGTGGCAACAGCTATCTTGCGTGTTTGAAGATACATTTTCCTTAAACATTGAAACAACAAGTGGATGTAACAATTATAGGGGATTTAGCTTCGAATGGTGTTACAACGAAGAAATACAAAGTCTTAACCTGCAATGCACTAAAAAACCAGTTTGGGTGCCAGAGTCGTTTATTGAAACACAAATCAATACACTGGTGAGCAAGATTTTAACTAGCGATCGTCCTATAAATAACAAACAACCTCAAGGTGTTATGTAATGAGTACAGTGAAAAAAATACTACAACTAATACCTGAGAACTGGGAAGATGTATTAGTACAAGCGCATCAGTTTGAAACGGATATAAACACCGCTAGAGCTTATGTAACCGATCAGGAAGCGACAGTTAACGGCTTGCTTGGTAAATTGCTGGCTTTATTGAATATCGACTGGCAGAAGGTACATAACTGGTTAGTTGATACCGATTTTTATGAACAGCTCGATAAAATCCCGTTGGATATTCCGGCCTGGCTGGCAACACCAGAAGGATTTGACTGGGATGATTCGATACACTTAGATGCATTGATGAGGGAAAAATTCGACTTGCTCAAATTGTCATTGAGTCATGTCAGCTTTACTCGCAGGTCTGGCGGTATTATTGATACATCACTGGCGGTTGAACAACTCAAATCGGTTGTTGAAGCATTCAGTGAAGTTGCGTCAAACATTGATTTTGAAGACGCGGACTCAGTGGCGCTGTTTCGCACTCGCGCAACAGAATCTGTCAAACCCAAAGTGTTTGCTTTGATTGAAACTTTGTTTGGCATCGACTTACAGGATTCATCTGCAAGCACAGGCACTGACTCAATCATTAATTTGCCACAGAAATTGGCCGATGCCCAACCGCAGGAGCCTGTCCAGCCCGATCCTACACTTGGCGAAAACGTGGTTGAAGCGCTAGATATGTTGAGTAAGGCAAAATATGCGTTGCCGGTTTTACTGCAGGAACTAGAGCTAGTTTCTGACGCACAAACACCATTAAATGACCTTCTTACAGGCTCTGAAGATTTTGTGGTTCATCTTGAGCAGCATCTACCTGCACTGGCGGATGCCCTGCAATCGTTTTTATCCGCACAGGACTGGCAAGAACTCGACTTTGAACAGCTTAAAGTTGATTTAAGCCAGCTGTTTACTCTTGTTCAGGCGTATATTGAATCATCGCCGCTAACAGCGGGGTTGCTTAACATGTTCAGTGGTTCAGGAGATGTTTATTCACTGGTAAAACTGGTGGGTTTTGAAGACGGCTTGACGACTGAACAAAAGCTGATTGAGTTGGTTACCCAGGCTGTCGAGGTGTTCACCCTGCCGACCGACTACGGAGATTATGACCCAAAGCAACTGGTCAGCATGTTGAAAACCAAAATCGACAGTCTTATTAGCGTACTGAATCACATTGAAGTATTCGGCGGCACCATTGACAACTTATACCAGAAAGTGAAATCGCCGTTGGAGCAGCTGCTCTCAACCGATGACGCAGATTTATCAACACCTGATGGTGTGATGGAGTTTGTTTTCGACAAAGTTATTCTGCTGGCGAAGTTGATTAATCCTCTGGGCGATTCAACGCAAAATAATAGTGAAACGACCAGTAACAGCGAAACGGGTGAGCAAAATAGTCAACAAACAAGTGACGCTGATTCTAGTGGTTTAACTGGTATATTTGCGGGATTCACTGGCAACGTCTTCCAATTTCTGATGAAGCTGATTCAGGAATCGCTGGAAAAAGCCAAACTGATCTGGCGATTTGTTAAGGACAATAATCTGGCTATTCGGCTGGATGTTCTAAGTGATGATTTTCAACCAGCGAAATTACATGCGACGAACTACCAGATTGCCAGTGGTGCGGCTGACGCATCAGTGGCTAATTCAGGTGAGGATCAATCAACATCTCAAAGCACAATAGGGCAATCATCCGCAACAAATGAAACTGGCTCAGAACTTGACTCAGAAACAGGCGAAGGCACAGTAAATACACCTTCTGTAGGTAATGTTGTGTCACTAGAGAAGGTTATCCGTAATCTACTGGGCGATCGGAATTCTGGAGTGATTTCGTATTTACCAGCAGATATTCAGGACATGATCCTCGGCATAATGAACGGTGAATTCCAGCAACAAATAATGGATGACCTCACTCAACTGTTTCAGGACACCGGCGGGCAACAAGCGTTTGAACAGCAGTATCAGGCGCTTATCGACCTGCAATACCCGCAAACCAGTGAAGATGGACAACCAGTTGCACCACCAACTGCTGCGACCGTCTTCTCTCAGATAGTTGCTGGTTTTGGTCAAGTGTATTCGGTTGCACTGAGCTTTGTGCAACAAACGATGACCTTGATGGTTGATCTGCTTTTTAAGGTTATCGACACTCTATTTGCAGTCCTAAACGCCTTTAAAGTGCCACAAATCCTGCGAAATATACTGCCACATCAGATTGAATATGCTCTGTTTGGTGAGCAGGATCCCAATCTTATTTGCCTGTTGGTCGCCATACCAACAGTCATACTTACTGGATTTTTAACTGTACCTGTAGAAACCCTGAGCGAATGGATTGCTGAAGCGGTTTAATCGTTTCAGCTACCTAATTCATTTATTTATACTTGTTTTAATACATTATTTAGCCTCGATTAAGTGAGAAAATTATGACTATGCTAGAAGATATTACCTTCAATATTAATACCGATTTTGTTGTTGAAAAGGAAAAGTCTCTGAATGACTTATATGATGGAAAAGATTGGTTTATAAAGCTGAAAGAAGATAAGGGGGACGTTTTCGTAGCCAAAACTTTCTCAGGTATTGAACCCAATGATGTTTCTACGATTATTTCGTATCAGCTTACCAAAAATGATAGTGCTACTGATATAATGACATTCGAAGAGTTAACAATGTTTAACGACATTTGTGCATGGATACTGGAGCGTCGGGCAAATGACATTAATAGCGGTTGGACTTGGGATAAAGAAGACGATTACGATAAATATATTCGTGATACAAAGCATGATATTGCAATTGCAGATTATGCTTTTGATAAGTCATTTTCGTTTGCTTGTTATTTAATTGAGAAATTTAAATATGATGAATCAGTGTTTGATACAACCACTATAGATAAAGCATTAGATGATATTAACGTTAAAAAGTTTTTTACAGCAGATTCAAAGTTAACTGTTAAATTCCTTAAGGAAGTCGGTAGTGAAGACTGGAGTATTTTAGATGGCTCCAAAACATCAAAATCTCAGAAATATTATCACTTTTTAGTGGGTTATAATGGGTATAGTATTAATGTTGAGTATGAAGGCTATGCAGCAAAAGGACAGCGTCGGAAAGTTATGTGCAAGGGGCTGATTGATAAAGTGAAAGCATTGAAACGGCCAAGTGTTGGAGATGTAATAAAAGAATGGCTTATATCTAATCCATGGCCTTCAATTTCTGATCTGATGAATAATATTTCCTCGCTGGACTTTGAACGCCGTGAAAATAAAAAAGAACACAAAGATGCCGAGAAAGCAAAAGATATTCGCAAATTTAACCGTGCAGCCGATTGCACAGGCATGGTTCAAACGATTCAGCAATCAGCCCTGGCCTATACTAAAGCAGGTTATAGCCTGACTTCGCAAGGTCTTGAACCACTTTCATCGGGACACCTTAAAATAGATACTTCCTCTTTGAGTAATGGTCATGGAACCCAAATTACTATTGATGTAAACAATCAAGGAGCATTCGAGAACGGTTATATTTTAGCAAATATAAACAAAGATGGTGAGCAAATGCGACATGTTATTAAGGCCAGTACAACTGGTGACTTTGTATATCAAGATAAAATTTTATCATTGGATATTGAAACTGAACGAACTAACGATGTGCTTGTTGTTTGCGATGCGGTATTAATTGATGAAAAAGGCAGAGGTATTGCGAATGGATCAACGTCAATTACCGTAATAAAAGACAGCTAAACCATCTCAAATTTTTCAGTAAAAACACATGCTATAACTCCTCGGTATAGAGAATATTTCGTTCCTTACCTCCAAAAATTCAGCAAATCAACTATTAACTGTCCTGAACATCTTGTATCAGGTCTGCCTTGTTGTATTCGTTTTCACAACCTGAAAAACATAAGGATATCCTATGTTGACAAACTTTTTTTCTCAAAAAATGCTGTCGCTGTCGGATACCAGTGGTCGCCTACAGGCGGCCTTGGTGCCCGGCAGAGATAGTAGCACCTGGTGTTGCGACCTGATCCCCACAGATTTCACTGGCGGTACGCTGGCATTAGTGAAATGGCTGGCGGGTGATCAAGTGGCTTCCCTCCTGGATGCTGTATTAAATTTTGGGGGCCAGGTACTGGACCCCATCATTCAGATTAATGGTTCAAAACTGGAAATCTTAGGGCTGGCAAGCCTTGAGATTGACCGTTTTCGCCTGTCCATCGATAAACAAACTTCATCCGCGGCGATTGATGCACAACAAACAGTGCCTGCTGATGAGCTGCCGTCGGATCAGGTTTTTACCCTGGCATTTAGCGGTACATTAGCATTGGAAGGTGTTGCCAGTTTAAGCGGCGACCTGGTGCTGCAAATTAAACGAGGTTCGCCACCAGCACTACAATTCCAGTTAAACAGTAATAGCCAGTTCGCTGCTATTCATATTCCATTGCCTGGCATAGGCCCAGACCTGGTACTGTTGCCGTCAGTGTTAGCGTTGGATGTGGTTCGTGAAAAGAACACTGGTTCAACAACCAACTCACTGGTGAGTGAAGGACGTATCGGTATTTCTGGCGGCCCCGAATGGTTGGATGGTTTGCTGCCAGATGAACTGGCCTTTAACTTTTCCATTGCCAGTACCAAAGATCTAAGCGGCCAGTCTAAGCTGCTGCTTAGCCTGACGATTCCTGAGATTATGGATGATGTTACCTTGGATTTACCAGCCATTCCTAACATCATCAATATTCCGGGTTTGCCGAATTTCTCGATGGGTTCAGTGAATTTGTTGTTGAGCAATTTGTCAGTAGTGATGGATGGCTCAAATGGCTTTAAACCTTATATGACGCTAGATTGCAGTGTTGGTTTACCCGCAGAATTTAATCGTCTGGCAGGTACTGATGGACAGGGTGATCCTGTACTGGAATGGGCCAATACTTATGACCCTGACTTCCCTGCAGAAACCCGTGTTACCGGTCGCCTGATTGTTGATGAAGAACTGGTTCAGTTCAAACCATTAACCTCACCGATTAAAGGTATTCAGACTACGCCGCAAAGCAGTGTGCCAGGCAGTCAGAAAGGGAGTACCTGGATTATTGATTTAGGTGGCAAGAATTCAGGAGATAATGGCCTGATTCATCTTCAGCCGCCAACCTTTGCAAAATCCAATACATCAAGAGCCATGGCAGCATCCGGTGGTTTTGAAATCAAACGACCACTGAATTTATCTCTCGACCCGATTAAGTCATTGATCGACGGATTGTTGTTTGACGGAGCCAGCATTTTGTTGCCTGACCGCATTGAGATAAAAGACATCAATATTCTCGATGGTAACAACCTCAATACCACCGCATTAGCTGAGTTGTGGGGTGGCACGCTACCATCGGCATTAAATGCCGTGTTCAGTCAATTATCCTCATTGATAGAACATATGCCGGATCAGCTGAAGTCCTACCTGAACTTCACCATTCCTGACAGCTTCAATTACAACTTTCGGATGAATGCGGACGGTAGTTGTATTGGAGGAATAAAACTACCTGATGATCAACCATTACGCATTTTGTTGCCTGCGGGCATGAGTTTGCTAGGTATTGAGCTTCGTCAGGCCAGTCTGGGGCAGCTCAATGGTGGCAAGCTTGGTTTGTTAGAGCTGGATGTGGTGGTAGATCACTTCTTCTTACCTGAAGTGTTGGCTTCAATGGCGTTGAATATAGCTAAAGTGCCAATGCTGCCAGATTCGAACGACCTGTACACCCGTTTGGAACTGCGTGAGGTGATGGCGATCATCAACTTCCAGAATGGGGTAGTGGTACCGCTGTTCTATGACAAAATTGGTATTGGTCGTTTGGGCGCAGAAGGTTTTGATTTGGCGTCAGAATTCCGCTTACCTAAGCCTTCGGGGGATATTCTGGACATCACCCAATTGGCATCCATGATGGTGGATTTTCTGACCTTGCCTGCCAGTGACGAGCGAGGCTTACTAGACCCGGCCACGATGCCAGAAGTGCTATCTACCGAGTTTGTTATTGGTGAGCAATACCTGAAAACACCAAAATACACCGGTGAAGTATTGTTAGGCAAAGAAAATGAGCCGTTACTGACCATTGAATCCGATGATTTATGGCCGTATCTTGCTCATTCTCTGAATTTCCTCAAAACCGGTCGAATTGACGAATTCTTGCAAGCCTTCCCGATAGAATATCGTATTGGCCGTAAGTCACTTAACTTCTTTGGTCTGGCAAATATTGCCGTTGACTGGTTGATTAGCTCGCCGGAGGAATTTAGCGACACTGCTTATGCTCGTCTTGGTTTGAGTAACAGTGAGTCCAGTCAGGTATTGGCGTTATTGCCGGATATGGAAGAAGCTGATCCAAATCGGCTGGTCACTCTGCTGCGCGGTGAAGTCGATATTGCAGGTGTGGTGAATCTTGACAGTACCTTTGCTTTTAGTGGCGGCTTAACAGGAGTGACAACCGGTTTTCGTTTCAACGGTGAACTGGCAAATCTGGTTGGCCTGGAGCTGATAGGTAAAGTTGCGCTGGAAACGGATCCTCCGGTGTTTGAAGTCATGGGTGCCAGCCGCTTGTGCTTGCTTGGTACAAGGATACTGGAAGGTCAGGTTGGTATCAAAAATGATCTCTTGTACTTAAGTGGTGCGCTGAACCTGTTCCCTGACTCCAACATCTTATCTTTGACCGCAGAGGTTGAAGGTCAGTTCTCAGCCAGTGGTATCAACATCTTGGGGACAACTGACTTTAGAGTCGGCGGCGTTTCGCTTATTAGTGGTGAAGTCCTGTTGACGCAAAGCCTACTGAAAGTGGTCGGTAGTTGTCTGGGTGTTGAAACTGAGTTGGCAATTCGTCAACAAAATGGTCAACTGCAAATTGATGGTGGTCTGACTATCAGTGAAAGCCTGACAATTAAAACTCAGGATATTGTAGTGCAGGGTATTAAGCTGAGTGATCCACTCAAGCTGGAAACCTCAATAGATGTTGACCTTGGCATCAGCGCAAGCCTGAACCGTTTTAGCCTGCATGTGGCTGCTGCCTTTACTGTGCTGGACCAGGGCTTCGATATTAATTTGAATCTGTCGGTGATGCCGTCATCGGTTGATGATCTGCTTCAACAGTTGTTATCAGAAGCAACCAGAATGGTGCAGAGCTTTGTCACCAACTTGTTGAATCGACCTGAGAAGCTGCTTGAAGTCATTGCCAGAGCAGCACTGGCGATAACTGATACCAACGTGTCAGCTATTTCAATTGACAGTGATGACGGTGATATAGGTTTACTTAGTTTGCAAAATCGTTTGTTCAACATGACTGCACTGGTAACCTATAACGGTGGCGATACCCTGGATAACCTGTTTGCTTATGCCCAGTCCAATCAGGCAGCAATTCGCTCGCCATCATTTAAGGTGGAAGGCATTGCGCTGGCGATGGCCTGTAATCGAGGCGTAAGTATGCCGAAAGCGGGTAAAGTCAAAGATTTTCCGCTGATTAAACGGCTGCGTAATAATGACGAAATTGGTGATGAGGCCTCTGACCTTGCAGCTAGCAAGGCTAAACAGGCAGTGGCTGAGTTGACCCAATACTTACCACGTAAACGGGGTACTTATACCTTGGCGGCGGGTATTAAAGCTAACTCCTTTAAGCTGGTTAATTCCACTAATGTCTTTATGATGGAAATGGGCAATGACCTGGCGGCGTATCTAGTCGGTACTTCATCCATTAAGCTACCACCTAAGCCTTTGACTACTGTGGTCAATATGGAAATTAATTACCGTGCTGCCATCGACCTGACATCCGGTAGTGTGAAAATTGACGGGAAGTTAACCAACAATAGTTATGTACTGTCAAAGGCAGCTAAACTGTCTGGTGGTTTTGCTTATCATTCCTGGTTGGCAGGTCCGCATGCTGGCGATTTTGTGGTGACTATGGGAGGGTATGCGCCTGGTTTTAATCGTCCGTCACACTATCCGGCTGTGCCTCGCCTGAAACTGAATTGGCGAATTTCATCGCAGTTAAGCGCCAAAGGCAACATGTACATGGCACTGACTCCGACCAATATTATGGCCGGAGGCAACCTGGATGCGGTGTTTAAGACTGGGCCGTTGAAGGCATCGTTCGATGCAGGCATCAACTATATGATGTACTGGCAGCCTTTCTTCTACAAAGCGCACATCGATATCGATATCAGTGCTGCGGTAACCCTTAAAGTCAAAATTAGTTATGGTTTTGGTTCCTTTACTATTCGTAAAACCTTCCGTGCGGGACTTGGGGCTGAATTGGATATTTGGGGTCCCAAATTTGCAGGGAAAGCCAAAGTTAAATGGACCATCTTTAGTTTCACCATCAAATTTGGTTCGTCAAGTAAGCCTGAACCTAAGCCAATCAGCTGGAGCAAATTTAGGGCGGATTATCTGTCAAATGGCAATAACCTTGAACCGGAGTTGGCGATTGCCAGTGGAGCATTGGGCATCATGACTGACAAAGGTAAACAATGGCAGGTGGTTGATCCGGATAAAATTGAGCTAACTTGCAACAGCAAGTTCCCGCTTAAAAAGCTTACTGTTCAACCATCTGATACGAATCAACAGAATAAAGCTTGGACTACTCATGGAAGCGACTTTCACTTGGCTCCAACAGATCCGGGTGGTCCGGAAACGGCGGATGACTGGTATCTCGATATGCAGTATGACGGACCTGATGGCATGTACTTCCAGGGGGAAACCATCGAACAGGATTATCCAAAAGCCGTATGGGGCAGCTCGTTTAAACCAAAACCATCCCGAAATCCTACTCTGTCACTACTTAGTGGTACACGCATCGTCCCACAACCTGGCAAACCGCCTGGTTTCACCGATGCAGTTGATGCCGATGAGTTCAAGTTTCAGGATGTGGTAGAAAACGATCCAACCTGGCAATGGGGAGGGCAGCTGAATACTGAGTTCTGTCGCGATGAAGCAAGTAATGAAAGCAGTATCCGTAACACCATCAATAGTGCAGATGCAGTGTATCGTCGCAGTTTACTGGCTGATTTCATTGATTATGATGAGGCGTTTTCACTGGCCAGTGTTGCAGAACGACCTCAGGCGACCTTCATTGGTGTCCCTCGCAGCGCGATTGAGGGGGTCGCTTAAGGCAAACTTTAGTAAAAACCTAACCGCCGGACAGAATCACTGTCCGGCAGGCAAACAGGAGCTACCCATGAGTGGTGATCAATTACAGTTTATCGATTATCGCAAGCCAAAACTGGAAGCGGGTGATTATGAGTTTTCAACCTCACACCGCTATAAAGGAAAAGGCTCAAGCGATAGATCAAGTTTAAATATACGTGTATCCGGCGAGCGCGTCCACATTGATGATAGCCAAATTTTTGGCCGTTATCCACCGCCTAGTGAAAGTGGTAATTTTGCCGATACTATTCCACATATTTCTTTTAACAAAGGCACTTTGCCATGGATTCGTTCGGCCTATAGTAAAGACGACGAAACTATTGGTAACCAAGTAGAAATTTATGAACCCTGGCTTTATTTGCTTGTGGTGAATGAAAACGATTTTGCTGAAGGTCGAGTTCGGGATTTTAAGCCCTGTGCTTTGCATCAGTTGAATAGTAATGCTTACTTTCCAGAGGAGCAATTTAACTCACTTAACGCCGATGCAACCTTAATTGGTGCACAGAAAACTGTTAGTTCGGTGGTGTTAAAGAAAAGCCTGTTCAAGGATTTATTGCTCAATGGCAAAACACACCATAATGACAAAGACCAGCTGGAATATCTAGCTCATATCCGTCGTCGTTGGCAAGAGTTGGGAGAACCTATTCGTCTGACGGCATCGGCAAAAGCGACCCTGAATGACGCCAGTAAATCGTATGTGAGTATACGTAGCGCATTTCCGACGTTAAACCTGCCAGAAACCGCAAAAGACTTGATTATGGTCAGTAAAGATCGAAGCTGGTTAATTCAGGATTCGATGAACGGCGATTTGTTGCTGGATGTGGTGTCCGATGACGGTACAAATATCCAAATCCAGAAGATGTCGTTGAATCGCGAGTTGTCGGTATTGATGGCAAATCGTTTTGCACAAAATGCTGCAGCGACAACAATAACTGGTCGCAATATCGCGATGGTGGTGTCACTGGAAAAGTACCTGACAATTGACTCGCTCAATGCGATTGATGGGATGGCAGACAATGCCAACATGCGTTTTGTTGTGCTGACATCCTGGGAGTTTGAATGTCAGCCTGTATCGATCAACTTTGAACAACGCAGTAAAGCATTGGATGCTAACTCACTGAAATACGAAGATCGTGAAATAAATCAAATGCTGGCATTTAGTTCAAAACTGGAAGCTGGCATGGTACCGCTACCGCACGCGCTGCGAAACAATGATCGTGGTTTGTCCTGGTATCGAGGCCCATTGGTTCCGACCGTGCCAGATGACTGGGCATCTTTTCATCTTACCGCTGAAGAGCTTGGCGAACAGGATCAAGCGTTTGTCGCTACCGATGCTGACAAGCTGCTTCGATATCATCCAAAAGATGGCATGTTTGATATCAGTTACGCTGCTGCTTATGAATTGGGCCGGGTGCTTTCACTGCAACAAGCAAAATTCCTGAAAACACTACGTCAGTACAAAAGAAGCAGATCTCGGTATATCAAGTTGGTCGAAACCGATGCTTATCGTATGGAGCATGTGCAGGATGTTGGAATTCATATCGATGAGTTACCTTATGCTCAATTACAAGAATCAGTATTGGCTGGGCAGAAGACTACTATTGAACATTGGTTGATGCAACTGGCTCATTTATCACCGATTCCGTCCTGGTATTTAGTGCCGGATTATCGACTGTTACCGCCGCGTAGTATTCGTACTTTCAACATAGATCCGGTTTGGCTGCAAGCTTTGTGGCTAGGTGCTCTATCACTGGATGGGCGACCTCAGGTCACTAATGTGCTGTTTAAAGAGTGCTGGAACAAACTACAGTCTGGTATTCCTCGTGCCGGTGCGTTTCTTCGCTCGGATATAATATGGGCTTATCCTGAACTAGTAGTTAACTTCCGAAATATAGACCAACAAGCGGTTGATATTTCAGATGATATAACGGTTAACCTGAAAGATGTGGCGCTAAATCACTTCACTAGTGTTAAAGCGAATATCGATCTGGCGGAAGTCAAAGATGACTTTGAAGACAACTTCACTGATCTAATTGAAATGCATCCGCCGATCACTATCACAGATGCCCATAAAATAGATGAAGATCTGACCTTGTATCTGACAGAAAAACCGTTTGATTATGTGTCGTTAGCGCTACCTCTAGAGAGCTTGCATTATGGTGCAGACTTCAAAAACACTACAAATACCTTTACTAAAGACATCAAATTTCGGGGTAATACGGTTGAAAGTATCACTGTCCCAATGGTTGATTTATCTCTGGCAATCATCGATGTGCCTGCCTTGGCTTTAGCAATTAAATCAGGCTTAAAAACGTATTTGCAGGAGGATATTGCAGCCGAAACGGATGCAGACCAAAAACAACAGCTACAGAGCTATTACGATAATTTGGCTCAGTTTAAATCTGCTCGCATTGGGCGCTTTATGCTGGAAGGCGAACCGAAGGTTGAGTTTACCGTCGGATTAGAAGGAGAGTAATAATCATGAATATTTTGACAGTACCTGTACGGGTTGATGCCTTTGTTGCTCGTGAGACGGAATCGGTTGTTAGTACTACCGATAATTTCGACAACCTGCCTTATGTAAATAAACACCAGTTGGATATCAATTTTGATGTGGCCAATATTGCCACGTCAATCGCCCGTAAGCCACTGAACGGCTATTGCCAGCTGCGTAAAGGTGTGCACCTGCATTGGAGCATGCCTGATGCAATGACAGAAGGTGATGTGGAAGACGATGGTATTAAGATGCCTGTGGTGCCTAACCGCTGGTTGGTTCGTCGGGTGAAGAAAAGTGATACTAGTCAGGTAAAAGCCTGGGTGGTGGAAAGCGATTATTTGTATCCGGGTGGTGTGATTCCTGATAGAGCCATTGCGATTCCGGCTGTGACGAATAAAGCAGCTGGAGCGAAAAACTGGCAGTACCTCGGTCGTCAGTTGCCCCTTGAACAATGGCTTGCAGAATCAAGTTTGGCAAAAAATTCTCATAGTTATTTGCCTGAACTGAATGTTCTGGGTTGGGGCACACCTTATTTCTCAGCGCTTTATACTGACTGTTACAGTGTATTTGGCTTCTATGATGATGAGTTGCACGACGAAAAAATTAACGACTATCACTACGAAGTGTATGGTTGGTATCACAACCTTGCGCAGGATTATGTGCAAGAGTACCTGACTAAACCGGGCGAGACACAGCAGTCAGCTGCCAGCGAGTTGGCCAAGTGGGTCTTTAATCTGACCGAAGGAGAGGCGTTGAGTGCCATGGTGTGCTATGGCAAAGTCGTTTTTGGCGATGAAGTTAGCTTGTCAGACTCAATCGATACATCAGACACCAGGCTGGCGTTTGCTAAAACCCCAGTGGAAGCATTGGCAACCTACCTGTCGAAACGTCAGACAGCGATTGAAAGTGGCAATGCTGAAAGCGCGATTAAATTGGAAAATCAAATCTTGTCACTGCTATATAACGCTGATGTGGAAGGGCAAGATATTGATTTTATTGATCGTTTAAAGAGCGCACGTCATAAGGCAGAATTCCATGGTATTTCTGGTGGTGAGCTGTATGACATGTTGGATGATGCTAGCCTGATGGAAGAAATATCAGATGTCGCAGATAAATCACGAGTGCAAGATGACTGGGAGAACTTTAAGCCCGTTATTCGCTCGGCACTCAGTGAACTTAACAGACTTCAGGAAGCAAAAAATCAGGCAGAACATCGCATCGACTATCAGCGCCGTATGCTCTATAACGACTGGAGTAAATACATGCTCAGTTTACATCCGGCTGATTTAGAAGGTGACTATTATCCTGATATTGACATGCTACGTTTGTTGATGACACAACAGACGATCCCAGCACTGGAGCAGGCGATGGTCAGTCATGAATCTCTGAGCAAACTGGTGAACGTTAAAGTGGGTGACTTACAACAGCGCTACCAAAACTGGAAATCTCAGTTTGACGATGTGGTAACCCTAGAAGGTAAACTGCCGGCAAAGCTGCTGCAAGAAATTTCTGCACCGCGTTATTGGCAACCCAAAGAACCTTGTATATTGATCGCAGGTGATGTTGTTAAACCTTCGTTGCGGCATGGCGCTGACGGTACACTGAATTGCCATGTATACAGCACAAGCCAAATTACTGTGTTTAACTGGCTTGAAGAAATGCTTGGCTCAGCTGGGTGGCAATGGGATCCGCATGCTGTTAATACTTGGAGCAAGCAACCCTGGTCACCTTTGATGGTGGAATGGAGCATGAACTTGTATCCGGATGAAACGGCCAGTCAGTCAATTCAGGCTAATCAGTTCGACTACAACTCAGATTTCATTACATCTCACTATCGCATCCCGCTGAACGATGAGCAGTTTGGTTTACCAAGTGCTGCGATTGACCTGCACCGTGATCGTGGTCTTTCACTTAAAATTGTTGATCAACCGACAGTTGTTAATGGCCGCTCGCTGGTTACAGACTCGGTCATAAAAATGCTGGAATCTCGGTTCAATCGCTATCTGGATGATGGTGCGGAGAAAGATAATCCGTCGGCAACAACCAAAACTCTGGTTAGTCGTATCCAAACAGTCTCGAATTTGTTGGATAAAACAGATTGTACTATTTTGTCACTCGATGGCCTTTATGATGACTTGCTGATGTACAGCAACCTGTCACTGATGGATGTGGATGATCCGTTTAAGTTTGTGCCGCGTAATGCGGATATGCACATCACAGATAAAGTCAAAAGCCTGTTAAAAGGCCATGATTTTAAGCTACCGGCAATCGGCCATCGTTTTACGCCAATTAAAGGCGGTATCCATAAGTTAGGTGTGGTGCAGTTGGTGGACACCTTTGGTCGCTTTAAAGAGATTAACAGTGATGATTTTCTGCGTCCTCATCGTGAACTGATTGGTAATGCGTTGTATTCGCCTCCTCGGGTGCTACAGCCGTTACGCTTGTCATTCCGTTGGTTGGATAACATGACGGCTGAACAGACGACGCCAATTCAGGGCTGGCTTGGTTACAATGTATTCGATGAAACCATTCTGATATTTGATGAAGGTGCCGAATTCCTTGGGCAGATCAACAGTGATGGTGAGTGGTGTAACGAGCGCGGGTTTATTCAGTCTTTAGTGGCTGAAATGCCGAAGCAACTGCGGGAATATGCCCTGAAGTTACTCAGTTTCCACAACAATAATCGCATTAAAAAGACGGCATTTATATCGCAGGCAGGAGTGACAACAGAACTCTGGCAACAGTTGAACGATCTTGGTGTCTTACGTGAGATGTCTGCTGACAAAGCATTATTGATACCAGTTGCCAAAGCAGAATGGATCGCCAGGATTGAACCCGTTTTAAATATCAGCTTTGCAGCTTCCAGAGCGCTGTTTATAAATGCTCGTGCTAGCAATAACTACTGGTCTCGCCTGAAACAGGCGGTTCGTCGAGCCATTGATAACATCGAACCTGTTACAGCCGTAGAAAAAGATCAGCCGGGAACGATTAAGCCCTTGGCTATTGTAAAAGCACAGCTTGATTTACAACTACAGGGGGGGTCTGAATCCGATAAGAGCTGGTCGGCGTTAAAACAGGATCTCAATCGTTTTCGCCGTAGCGACCGGGAATACACGGCCGTTGATTTCCCAATAAAGCTGGGTGAATACAACAATCTGGATGATGGCCTGGTTGCTTACTGGCAAGTGTTCGATGGTCACCAGCTTAGCGAAGATGGGTACTTTCCACAGTCGGATATGGATGACTTGGATGGCTATATTGACGCGGCGAATTTTGATCCGAATGAACATGATTATGTGGATCAGATCCGTCACGAAGGTGTGGCGAATCTGAAGCAAAGTCTTCAAGCGGATCCGATCACGGTTCTGATGTTAATGGACCCGGATGCAGCTGTTCACGCTACAACAGGTGTTGTGCCTAAGAAGTCACTGTATCTGTCGCCGGAAGCTTATCGGGATGTAGTTGGTAATATCAGCAGCCGCTACTTTATGGCTCCGCTGTTAACGCCAATGACACAAACCGCTATGCCATTACCAGCAGGTGAAACCTGGTTATGGGAATCTCCTACTGGTAACACAGATGAACAGGGAAAGCCTGCTCATATCAAGCAATTAAATGTAGACATGCTGAGTAAGGCTGAATTCTTCTCTGAAGGTGGTACGCAGGCTGACTGGCAATGGTTGATTGCTCAACAATTACTTATTGAGCTGGATACTCAACAAGGCATGGCCTGGTTGAGGGCACCTGAACAGGCATTATCGCCTGAAGTGACAGACAAACTTTCGGCTTTGGCACCTATCCTGGATGCGATAGCTCAACAGGGAGTGATAGCTATTTCTGATATTACGCCGCTCGGCGATAAAGTTAGGGTAATGGAAGGTTGGTTATCAACCAGTGACTAGCTAATTATCCTGACTTAACTCATCAGACAAAACATAAGCAAATAGCCAGTAATGTTGATCTGATTAATACAAGTTACTACTTTAAGCATTTCAAATTTAAGCATTTCGAAATTGTCGGTGAATTGATGCCGGGTTAACTCGGCAGGCGTTTGCCAACATACTTATTAACCAAGATAAAGAGAAATATTATGACAAACCAGGTATCTCCCGAGTCATACACATTGACCACGATTGATCAGCAGAGCACTGCAACACTGATCGCGGATAATCGCTTTGGTCATTGTATGCAATTAACTGAAAATAAACGCTTTGCTGTTGCCAGTATTGCGCCTCAGGTAAAAGCTTTTTCTGTCTGGATTAAACGGCTGACAACCGACGCGACAGTATCACTGGAACTTACGGCCGGATGGTCGATTGATAACACGGGCTCTCTGCTGCTCAATGGTGACTTCACTGGTCAGGTGATTCCTTTGCAACAATGGTACCACCTGTGTCTGGTGATACAGGGTGATGTAAGTACCCTATATATCAATGGCGAGCGGGCTCATCAGGTGACAGTAGAAAACCTGTCACTAGGCAATGAACTGGCTTATTTTAGCAATGGTCAGGTTTGCCTTGTCCATCAGCATGTTTTTCAACATGCCTTGACGGTATCTGAAGTTCAGGCCGATTACATCAGTCTACAAGCCACGGTAAAGCAGAGCTTTACTCAGGCTCAACCGTTGGATGTTGCCCTGATAAATCCGGATAATGGACCATTTGCCGGTTATCCGGATAACAAGCTATTTATTGTTGATGCGGTTGGTAAAAATACCATTCAACAGCAATTAGTGATCAGTAATATCGGTGACACAGTGTTAACGCTGGATACTCCTGAAAATATGGTTGTCAGTGAAAACAATCATCATTTTGAACTGAGAATTCGAAATGGCGTGATAGCACATGTTGCCGATTACTTGAGGGTAGAGCAACTTTCTGGTTGGGCAATTTCTACACCAGAGCAAAACCCGGATGATTACAGCTGGTCAATATATTTTCTCGCAACGTCACCGCTGACGCTGACTACTGGTCAGACGCAGCTATTCCCTTTTAGTTATCGTACGGCTGATGGTGCCTTTGGTGAGCGCGGTACTCATATTAACCTCAGCTATCAGCAACTATCTTTGGCTGGTGGTGGTGTGGTTCGCGGTGATCGTAATGTTCAGGTTGATATTCTTAACCTGTCCAGCAACAATGCCTACATCAAACAGATGAACGAAAAAATCACCGAGGCGGACGCTAAGGTGGATGCTTTAGAGCAAGATCTACAAACCTTGCATACTGATCTGGATGATGCTAAACAACGTGTTGATGCTGCTGAAGTCACATCAGCACAAAGTCATGCGGAAGCTGAGGCGTTAATCCTGATTGCCCAGGAAGCTGAGCGTAAAGCGACCGAAGCTCAGGTTGTAGCTGAGCGGGAAAAAACAGAAGCAGAAACGGCCAAAAATGCGGCAGAACAGGCGCAAGTTAATGCTGAACGAGAAAATACCGAAGCGGTAGCTGCTAAACAAGCGGCACAAGCGGCACAAGCGGCCGCATTGAAAGAAAAACAGGAAGCAGAAACCGCCCGGGATGCGGCACAACTGGCACAAAGTAATGCGGCAATAGAAAAAACAGAGGCTGTAGTGGCTAAAAATGCGGCTGAGCAAGCAAACACGGCAGCGGCAGAGGCACAGCGCCTGGCGGAAGAAGCCGAAGCAGCGACCAGAAAGCAGAGTGGTGATGCCAGCGCTGCAAAACAGGCCGCGATTGATGCCCGCAACAAGGCCAATGAAGCACAGGCAGCTGCAGAAACAGCCAATACCAATGCCAAAAGGGAACGTGATGAAGCCGTAGCTGCCAGAACTTCAGCAGAAGAAGCACAGAGATTAGCGGAGATAGAGAATAGTGAAGCAGCTACAGCAAGAAACGTCGCGGTAGAAGCTCAGAAAGCAGCATTAAGTGAAAAAGAAGATGCAACTGAAGCTCGGGAAGCGGCAGAAGAAGCGAAAATTAATGCTGCTTATGAAAAGGATCAGGCAATTTCTGCGAAAAATGCAGCAATTACAGCGAAGAACACCACTAATACCGCTAAAGCTAATGCTGAGACAGCACGTAATCAGGCCGTGACGGCAAAGAATGCAGCGGAAAGTGCAAAAGGAAAAGTTGAAGATTTAAGGGATGAAATTGCTGACAAACAATCGGATGCGATCAGTGCAATAGACGATGAACTGGATGCCCGTTTTGAACTGAAAATTGATTCAGAGCGAGGTACAGTTTTCCAACCATCGGTATATGTTGCACAGAATGTTTCAAACTCAAATATTCATAGCATAACCGGAGTGACGAGCCAGGTTACGGTGAATCAGGCTGCTGATGTGTTATTTGAATTCAGAAATCAGTCCGGTAAAGAGCTGATGTTTGTTAGAGACAATACAAATAGAGGGATCGAAATTTCAATACCGATAGGTACTCAAGCTTGGGAAATGATTCAGAGTTCCGGAAATATCGCAGGCTTGTTTTATCCCTATTTAAACGCGGGAAGCTTTGGTAGCTTTTCGAAAAAAACAACGACGGAAAAATATATTATTTATCATTGGACTCCTCCTGGAACTTCAGGTTTATACTCAAGTAAATTGTCTGTTAGCTCAGTGCTTCGCTTTGGTTTAAATAATTTGACGCCGAACAGTAACGTAGGCGTGGTGCCGATTAAAATCGCGGTGATTGGACTGGATGGTTATCCAACGCTTGAATACACAGTTAATCTAATGAAGGTTACTAAAGACATAGATCAGTTTGTTGGAGGTGGTAATGTCGGGGTTGGTACATCTAGCCCAACGGAAAAACTTGAAGTAGCGGGTTCCATTAAAGCTGATAAGTTTATTGATAGGAATAATTCCGCATACTACCTAGACCCAGCGTCCACTTCGAAATTGAATGCCCTATACGCCAATAAAATTTACGATGGGAATAATTCCGCCTACTACCTAGACCCTGCATCCACTTCAAAAGTGGATACTCTATACGTCAATAAAATTTACGATGGAAATAATTCTGCCTACTACTTAGATCCTGCGTCCACTTCAAAGTTAAATTTTCTTAATGTTAGTACAAATCTAAGACTATCTTCAAACAACGGAAAATTAAATTTTGGTGACGGTGATTATGCCTATATTAAAGAACACAGCTCTGGTGATAGCGATAAACTTCATTTGCATGGGAGCAAAGGAGTAATATTTACGGGGGGAAATGTTGGTTTAGGGACAAGCAATCCAATTCATCCTTTAGATATCAGGAGAACTTACGGTTCTTATAGTGGGTCGTTTGCAGGATTTTATAGGCATTGGTATACAACAAAACGTGGGGATGTATATGTAGGACGTGGTAGCTCAGGAGGAGTATCTATTTATACACACGGAGCAATATGGTCGAGTGGGTCTATTATTTCAACGTCAGACTCCAGGGTTAAAGATATTCTTAACGTCAGTGATTCTGCTATAGATTTAGAAACGATTAAAAAACTTGAAATTACAGATTTCAAGTATATAGACATGATTTCACACGGTGTGGGAATCCATAAAAAACTTATTGCACAACAAGTAGAAAAGCATTATCCAGAAGCTATATCTAAAAAATCAGACATAATTCCAAATATTATGAGAATGGCCAAAAATGTTTGTATAAAAGAAAATTCACTTTTTGTTACACTGATGAACAACAATCTGAAAGAAGGGGATAAGGTAAAATTAATTTTTGAACCTGATACTATCGAAGAAGAAATAAATTCAAAGTTAGAGAGTTTTGAAGCAACTGTAACTGTGGAAAATTCAGAAAATGATGTTTTTGTAGTGCCTTTATCTGAGCAACTTATAAATTGCAAAGGAATAGATGGATATACAGTTTTTATTTATGGTCTTGAAGTTAGTGATTTTAGAAGTGTTGATTATGATGCCATTTCAATGCTTGCAGTATCTGCTTTACAAGAGTTAGCTAGACAAAAGGATAATGAAATAAGTGCACTCCAACTAGCTTTAAACGAGCTTAAGCAAGAGTTTATAGTTTTCAGAGAAAATATTCACATCATTCCGAACTAAGTATTTATACATAAGTTCCTCCCTTATATTTAATAAAACATTTAGTGAATAAATATGAGTTTCAAGACTACGAAATGATAGCAATACAACCATGCTTTCATGAAGTTTATATTTATTCAATTTATCAAGGAAAATAACTATGTTAGTTGTAATATCCAATAAAGATAACACTATTCTTTTTAAAGAAAATATAATCAATAAACCTCAATCTATAACAGATTTGTTTCCTTTGTTTGATCCTGATGCTATGAATTGGGGTTGGTCAGAAAATTTAAAATTACCTTCAAATTTTCAGATAGATAAAAATAATTATATTTTCGAAGATTCGATTGATGAATATCAAAAGATAGAGAAGGGAAAAGTTGTTGACAAAACTTTAGAAGATTTAGTTACAGATGGATTATATCAACTTCAGCCATTTGAAAAAATTATTAATGGTGAAGTTATTCAAAAAACTTTGGAAGAACAAGTTGAGGATGGAATATTAACTATTGATGTTCCATTTGAATATATTAAAGAAAATCAAATATTTACTTATACTCTTGAACAGGTTATTAGTAACAATTTAATAAATACTCTAGAACTGGCTAATGAGTTAAAGCTCAGAGTATATAAATTAATTGAGAATAATATTGCTAAAGAATATTCGTATAGTTATGAAGTGAAAATGATAAAAGAGTATGGCCTGTGGTTAGCGGAAAATAAGCCAACTGATGATTATAGGGAGCAAAATTTTAATACGATGCAAGCGCGTATAGATAATATTAAAAGTGATTTTGTTGATATAAAAATAAAGGCAAAAGAGCTGGTATTAAGATATAGCAAAGATTAAATATTCTATAATTAGTCAGTAAATGTAAACCCCCGGCTATGCCGGGGTGACTCACATAGGTTATACCTATACCGGAATAACGGTGCCATCCACCCTTAAAAAAATGGGGGCTAATTGACCTGTTTTAAAGATAATCAGTACAAAATTACGGTGCCATCCACCCTTAAAAAAATGTTAACAAATCATTAAAAAATATGAAAAGGTGCAACCCATCTAAAGGAGGAAATCAAAAAAAGACAACCGATTTAAGAAAAACATACGCAATTTTTTAGTTAGGGGCGATCCTGTGCCAAAAGGTGGGAATTTCTAAATATAATAGCAAATACGCCAATTTGTACGCAGGCGTGAACCTCAGTAAAAAACTGAATCTTTTTTAGACTAAACAATAGGGGCTAAATTTAAGCTAAATTAAGCAATTCATTACTACGAACAATATTTTGCCGTCGTTTAATAGCATTATTTGCACAAAATTGACTAATTGAGTTTGGCGAGTCGGATAAGCGAGCAGCATTACTGCTACTCGCTCTCCTAAGAACCGTGCATGCTAGTTTCCCAGCACACGGCTCAAGCCCCTCAAAGTTCAGTGGT
>SPKZ01008281.1_pt1 | contig 22581 bp, 17 predicted proteins | sample 2456571 | NCBI WGS metagenome assembly SPKZ01 (sample SAMN11192286, study PRJNA482655) | marine metagenome | biome: ENVO:00000447; feature: ENVO:00000244|ENVO:00000211|ENVO:00000569|ENVO:00002023; material: ENVO:00002151; isolation source: ocean water from marine abyssalpelagic zone ... | reverse complement strand
CCAAAAGTTGTTCAGTTCAAATGAAACCGGAAACATGATCTGGTGATTTTTCTTAGTTCACCTGCATTGTCCAATGCAGGCTAAACAACACACGATGAGGCCATGATTAGCTTATTGGTGCCAAGCCTCCTACAACCAAAAATACGATATTAGCCATACCTTGTAGGAGCGGCTTTAGCCGCGAGAGAACACATCACCAAAGCCACGGGCCTAAAGACCCTCCTACACCACCTGAACTCAAAACCCCAAATAGCAAAAAGCCCGCCCTAAATAAATAGAGGCGGGCATCAGTGTCTATCTTTTACTTACAACTTATAGCTTAAAACTCAAAACTAAACTCAGCCTTTAGCTAAAATTTGCTCCAACTGCGCTCTAAAATCTGTACCTAACTTTTCGTTTCTCAGCCCATATTCTACAAACGCGGTCATATAGCCAAGCTTATCACCACAATCATGAGACTTACCTGTCATGTGAAACGCTTCTACGGTATCGGATTCAATCAACATATCGATGGCATCTGTAAGTTGAATCTCATCGCCGGCACCAGCTGGTGTTCTTGCCAGGAGATCCCAGATCTTTTCGGATAAAACATAACGGCCAACAACGGCAAGGTTTGAAGGTGCCTCATCTAGAGCAGGTTTCTCGACCATCTTAGAGATAGCTGTTGATTCACCAGCACATAGACCAACACCATCACAATCGGCAATACCATACTTACTTACATCTTCATCGGGCACAGGTGAAACCATGATCTGACTAGCCAAAGTAGACTTGTAACGGCCAATCATGGCCGCTAAATTCTCACTGGTTTGATTGGCTGTATATTCATCTAAAATCACATCGGGTAAAACCACAGCAAAAGGGTTATTACCAATACAAGGTTTTGCACACAAGACAGCATGCCCTAGCCCTTTAGCTTCACCTTGACGCACATGCATTATGGTTACATCTTTAGGGCAAATAGCCTGTACTTCTTCAAGTAACTGCCTCTTGACCCGTTTCTCAAGCGTTGATTCTAGCTCATATGAGGTATCAAAATGGTTCTCGATGGCATTTTTACTAGCATGGGTTACCAGTACAATCTCTTTAACCCCAGCTTTTACGCATTCATCGACAATATATTGAATTAGAGGCTTATCGACTAATGGCAACATCTCTTTCGGAATGGCTTTGGTAGCAGGCAACATACGGGTACCAAGGCCAGCTACAGGAATAACAACTTTCATAAATAAAACCTTTCAAACATATACTTGAAAATAAAACGGCTCCCTTTATAAGAGGAGCCGTAGTTACTAAATAAAGATTAAGAAACTAAGGAAACAACTCTGCTATTGCCCACTTCTTGAGGGTTTTGCTCATTTTTCACCTTCCACACAAGATCACAAATACCATCAGTGGGATTGAATCCTGTTGGTGCTTTCAGAAGTATGTCTCGAATCAACTCATGATTAAATTCATGGCATGCCATATCGAGTTTACTAAGAATTAGCTCTAGCTCTTCCCAAGAAAGATAAGCTTCATTAGCAGTCATGATCCGCTCATGCTCTGTTCCAGTAACATCATCACCAATTAAGAGTTCTTCGTAAAGCTTTTCACCCGGCCTTAATCCTGTAAAATCAATTTCAATATCGCCAGCAGGATTTATAGTATCGCGAACTTCAAAGCCACTTAAACGGATCATCTTAGAGGCTAAGTCAACAATCTTAACCGATTCGCCCATATCAAGAACAAAAACATCACCGCCTCTCCCCATGGCACCAGCCTGTATTACTAACTGAGATGCTTCTGGGATAGTCATAAAGAAACGAGTTATCTCAGGATGAGTCACTGTTACTGGCCCACCTGTTGCAATTTGCTTTCTAAACAGTGGGACTACAGAACCAGATGACCCTAAGACATTACCAAAACGAACCATACAGAAGCGCGTAGAGTGATGTTCTTTAGCTAGCGCCTGCAATGACAGCTCAGCCAAGCGTTTAGTCGTCCCCATAACATTTGTAGGCCTCACAGCTTTATCTGTTGAGATTAATACAAATGTTTCTACTTTGGCGGCAATTGCTGCTCTTGCGGTATACATGGTGCCAAATACGTTATTGCGCACTCCCTCAACAACATTATGTTCAACTAACGGCACATGTTTATAAGCTGCCGCATGATAAACAGTTTGTACCTTGAAAGACTCCATTACTGCGAGAACTCGATTCTCACGTTGCACAGAGCCGAGCATAGGTAAGATCTCAACCTCTAAGCCGTTTTTCTTAGCGGTAGCAGATAGTTCTTTTTCAATTGAATAAAGACCAAATTCAGATAATTCGAATAATACTAGCTTCTTAGGTTTTTGTTTTAAAATTTGACGACAAAGCTCAGAGCCGATAGAACCACCGGCTCCAGTCACCATTACCACTTTATCAACGATATTAGCAGCAAGTAGATCTTGCCTAGGCGCAACAGCATCACGCCCCAAAAGATCATCAATTTCGACTTCTTTAATGTCGCTGTAGAGCTTATTACCGCTGACAAGGTCCGCCATAGCTGGAAGTGTTAATACTTGCACAGCTAGAGGTTCCAGTGATAGTAAAATTTCTTTTCTGCGAAGACGTGACGCACTAGGAATAGCCAACAGTACTTTGGTCGCCTGCTTCTGTTTGATAAGTTTCCGTATTATCGAAGGCGAATGAACATGGACGCCTTGTATGACACTTCCATGAGTCGATATATCATCATCGACAAAGGCAAATGGGTAATATTCATGGCTTTGCATGAGAGCAGTAACCAGCTGACGACCACTTACACCCGCGCCATAAATAATGACAGGTTCACCTTCCTTCTTCATGCCTGAGCCAACAATGGCGCGTATCACCCCTCTTGAGCCACCAATGAGCACAAGCGCGAATGCGGCATAAATGATAGGTACTGTTCTGGGTAAACCCAGGTTTGCAAAATAGGAGATAAAAACTAAGCTGAATGTTGAGATAACAACGCCAATAAATATTGCAGTTAAAGCCTGTAAACTCAGATACCTAAGCACTGCTCGGTACAGCCCCAATTTAGCGAACGCTAAAATACTAATAGGACAAGCAAGTACAATCAAAAACCAATACCCTATATTGGTAATAGAATCAACAGTATCAGTACGTACCATGACAGCTAGCCAAAATGATAAGGTTAAACACACAATATCAATTCCAACACTGACAAGACGTTTATAGGCACGATCTAAAGAAAAAATAACTTGCAAAAAATCCATTTTCCGCTCCGAACTAAAAAGGTTCAACATATCAAATACAACTCAAGTTTTGATTTAATAGGGCATCGAGGAAAGATAATAGCATAAAATATTAAGCTCACCTTAGCTCGCAAGGATAATTGACACACAGAAACAGAACTGAAATATAAATCTACACGCAACCAAGCAACAAGCGATGATTTATCAATACAATGAACCCACAGTTCAAAAGGGGCATGAAGCCGAGTGTTGTTGCCAATGCAAACATATCGTTCTCCCCTTATTCAGTTAACGCTAATGATTTATCAACTGTCAGATATTAAGGTGAAATTTACCAGACGATTACATTAGTCCAAGAGATGATTCTTGCTTAGGTATAAAACCTGTGGCTAAAATGGTTGACAAATACTTAGCAACATCTTCGATAACGGCGAAGTATTTCTATGTAAAATCCAACATGATGAATGAGACCAGAGGCGTTTGACCCAGCCTCAAAATGAGGTTTCTGAGCAATTAACTAGTTACTAATCCGAACCAAACAAATCCCGAGTATATACCTTATAGGCAACATCATTAATCTCATCCACCATACGGTTAGACACAATAACATCAGAGATAGACTTAAATTCACTCAGGTCAGATACGACCCTAGAGTGGAAGAACTCAGCTTCGTCCAGAACCGGTTCATACACAACTACTTCAATCCCCTTTGCTTTGATTCTTTTCATAATTCCCTGCACTGAAGATGCACGGAAATTATCTGAGCCTGATTTCATTATGAGGCGATATATACCGACAACCTTTGGGTTCTTGCTAATTATAGAATCGGCGATAAAATCTTTACGGGTAGAGTTAGCATCCACAATCGCACTAATTAAACTGTTAGGCACATCCACATAGTTGGCTTTAAGCTGTTTAGTATCTTTAGGTAAACAATAGCCACCATACCCGAAAGATGGATTATTGTAATGGGAACCGATACGCGGATCTAAGCCCACTCCCTCAATAATTTGACGAGTATCTAACCTGTGAGTCTCCGCATAAGTGTCTAACTCATTAAAATAAGCTACTCGCATAGCAAGGTACGTATTTGAAAATAGCTTAATGGCTTCTGCTTCGGTTGAATCGGTAAATAATACATCAATATTTTCTTTTACTGCACCTTCAACTAATAAACCTGCAAATACTTTAGCTCGCTCACTTTGTTCACCCACAATAATGCGTGATGGATAAAGATTGTCGTGCAATGCGCTGCCTTCACGTAAAAACTCGGGTGAGAAGATTAAGTTGTCACAACCGAATTCTTCTTTAATACGTGTAGTGTAGCCAACTGGTACTGTAGATTTAATGATCATTACAGCGTTAGGGTTAATCGTCATCACATCTTTAATCACCGATTCAACTGAAGAGGTATTAAAGTAATTGGTTTGCGGGTCATAATCCGTTGGTGTGGCAATCAATACATATGTTGCATCAGCATATGCTTCGACTTTATCTAAAGTCGCAGTGAAGTCCAAATTTTTGTTACTCAGAAAATCTGTAATTTCCACATCTACAATTGGAGATTGACGATTATTTAATAACTCTACTTTTTCTTTGATGATATCAATCGCAACCACTTTATGGTTTTGTGCCAACAACATCGCATTCGATAAACCTACATAGCCAGTACCGGAAATTGCAATTTTCATACTTAACATCCATAAAATTTTGATATTCAACCGTAGCTGAATATATTCTATATTATATGTAATTATAAAAGAACACTTAAACTTGAACTGCAAAGTCACCACAATCCATTAAACTGACGATGCAAGGTTAATTTCCAGCAGCATTAAGATGCTAAGAAATACTAAAAACCCTTAATATCGTTGAATAAGGAATTAAACACCTGATTTAAAGCGGGTGATTATTCAAGTCTCAGTCTACTGCTCTTATTGTATTACTCTAGGAAAACCCTAAGTGAGTATAAGATGTAATAAAATACACTTTACTTAACAGCATCACCGCTTCCACTCCCTGTGACTGTCATCATGATGTACTTGAAGTAAGACTTAACATTTAAAGTATCAATCATCTGCTTATCGATATTTGCTAATAAGCCTGGCGTTGACATATCGACATTTTGCACCTGCGCTAAACCCGTTACCCCCGGTAGCACATCGTATACACCTAACGCATCACGTTCTTTAATTAACTCTTCTTGATTAAACAAGTTTGGGCGCGGGCCAACTAAACTCATTTCGCCTTTTAAAACATTAATCAATTGCGGCAATTCATCAATTTTAGTTTTGCGCAAAAAGTTACCAAGCTTAGTAATTGAAGCATTATTGGCTAAATGACTGGCTACTGACTTGGTGTCAACTGACATAGTACGAAATTTAATTAAACTAAAAGCCTTTTTATTTTTACCCACTCGAGTTTGAATAAAAATTGGCGAACCTGTATCAAACAGACCAATAATAGTGACAACTAGCAGAATCGGCCATAACAACAACAAGCCAAAGAAGGCAGCAAAAAAATCTAAAAAACGGAACATTTTTATTCCCCTGAAAGCAAAGCCATTGCTTGCTCCATTGTGTATGGTGGTAACCAGCCCAAAATTTGATGAGCATTAGATGAATCAACGTCTAAATCGCCTAACAATTGTTCAGCCATCGCAGATTTAGCCACGAGACGAGCAACAAATCGCATTAAACTAATTGGAATAGGAAGTTGAATCAATGATGTGTTTAAACCTTTAGCAATCGCGTTAGTAAACGCTTTAATGGAAACAGTTTCACCATCGGACGCTAAGAAGGTGTGACCCGCTGCCTTTGGATGTTTCGCACAAGCCATTAATAAATCAACCAAATTTTGAACAGCGATAAAGTCACGTTTATTATCAGCCAAGCCAAAAGGAAGAAATGGCAACTTTTGAACTAACTTGACTAGTGAACCAAAATTGCCTGGTGCACTGACTCCGTAGACTAAAGTAGGCCTAACAATCACAACTTCAAGACCTGTTTCTTGTGCAATCTTTTGTAAGCCTAGTTCGGCATCGTACTTAGACTGTGCATAAGCATTATGAGGATTAACTTCTGAAGATGTGGAAAAAGGTGACCTACCTTTAGAAGTACCATTCACAACTATAGAGCTCACAAATACAAAACGTTTAACACCACTATTAACTGCATCCAATGCTAACTTGAGCGTCCCTTCTACATTGATTGATTTATAATCATTTTTTGAGAATAAATTAGAATGAGCTAAGCCTGCCAAATGAATAATTATTTCAACATTTTCAAATGCTCTTCTCCAATCAGTCTTAGCATTTAAATCATCTATTTCATAGCAATCACTATAATTTAATTTGTTACCACCTCGAATTACACATCTAAACAGATCAGGATTACTAGAATAAACATGTTTACCAATAAAGCCAGTAGAGCCTGTCAACAACACTTTCATCCACTAGTCCTTCTAGACCAGATATAAATAACATTAAGCATTTTCTTAGGTAACAACCTTGGCAATGCTCTAGCAAAGAATATCATAATCGATTTTAAACGATACTGAGGAAACAATTTCAATTTAACTTTTGTGATGCGAAATTCAGACTTTACATACTTAAATCCAGATCTACGCTCCATCATTTGAATACCAGTGCGAGCACGAACCAAAGGCTTTTGGATATTATAACCTTTATGACCATTAGCCAATAGACGTAGCCACAGATACCAATCTTCCATCGATGGCATATGTTTGTAACCGCCAACTGATAGCACGGCTTCTTTTTTAAACATAACAGTCATATGATTAAACGGGCACCTGATAACTGAGTCCTTAATAACTTCGTCATTAAATTCAGCCACTTTTCTCATAGAAATAAATTGTTGTGATTCGCACTCGATTTCTTCTATTTGTGAGCCACACAAAGAAATATCACGATATTTTCGAAAATATCGACTTGCATTTCGAATCTATTTCGAGCATTAATATCATCTGTATCAACACGAGCAACTAAATCATACTTACATTTATCAAGCCCTATATTTAACGCCTTCCCTAACCCAACATTGAATTCTAACGGCACTAAACAAAAATCCGAAAACTTACCTCTCCAATTATCGACAACACTTAACAACTCATTGGAAATAGGCCCATCTAAAACTAAAACAATTTGTTTCGCCTTATAAGATTGTTCATATAAAGAAGAAAAGCAATCATGTAAATAATCAGCTTTCTCTGCATGATACAGCGACATTAAAACACTGAATTCCTTATGAGACATAATAAACCCTCCTTAAAGTTTTAACTGTGTGTACTAATAAAAAATTGATTGCACTGAACGACATTTTTAGACTGTTCAAATTCATTTCCCATTGACTCTATAATATCGACTTTTAATATTAATATGTAATTTCAGAATAGAAAACACCTCACTAAAAACTAATATCAAAAGACACATTGAGTTTTTTAAGAGATATTACACCTATGAGTTGGAATTTTAATCCCAGTGAATTTAGCATAACAGCGTAATTCAGGTGCATTACCAGAAGGTCATAAATGAACAATAACATCAGATGATAACGTAAACCTTAAACAATCGGTTAAATCTATTTAAATCAAATATTGATAGCCCAAACCTCTAGGGTAAGATTATGCTATGTAACATTTATCCACAAAAAAATTCAGTCCATAATTTACCGTTCCGCTCAGCTTTTCTCATTTTCCCGGTTTACTAACCTTCAGCGGGTGCTGGTTAATAAGGTTGAAAAGAATTCTCCGCATCAAAGCCATTCTTTCTGTATTTCCCCTATCAGCTATACGACTGCTGTCTTCTTTAAAGATTACGTCTAACACCCAAAGCAGCTGGTTTTCGATATGCTAGTGCTGACAAATACCTCGGAAGGCTAACTCTGGGTCTATGTCCAGAAAGCTTAGAAAATAGTAAAAGTCAAAGCTCGTATGCCAACCAAAGCAATAGCAGATATAACCAAGAACATAAAATCGACAAGGTCGTGCTCACGATTGAAGAACAGGAATCTTTGATAATGCTCAAGCGTTCAAATAGGGACATTGAATAGGCCAGAATAATAACATACTTGATCAGAACATACTTTGATGGAAAAGTTCCCTCTTACTTAACAAAGCATGAACCCACCCTGCCGGTCTAAAGGAGTGAGCCATACGCATATCTGAGTCATGTTCTGACAGCCCCTTGCCTCAACGAGAAGAAAGTAGGAACGTTAGTGATCTAATGCCTTGCAAAAAATCTTCTATAAAAAGCTAAGTGGATAGGAATACCCGCTTATAAATAAAGATAAGGACCAACTCCGTAAACAATCATAATCACTGCAACGTTTTGATGCGACACTACTTCACTTCACCTCTGTATTTTATAAATAGATAGCTTGAGCACTATTACTACCAAGCTATACTATCGATTGAAGAACTATAACCTTAAACAATTAGCATCTGAACGATCCTATCATGCCTGCCTTCAATCTGTTTTCATGAACACAAAAAACGTATACGCTTCCAACATAAATAGATTTACTGAACAATGACAGTCGATTATGCGACTATGATAAACTTTCTTTCAAGTATTCCACAGAACGTTCTCGCTCGTATTGGATTACTTTATTTGTCTCAGAATAATCGATATCTTGCATCAATATGTCTTCAAGGGAATTGATATCATTAATAATGCGCTCACTTCTTTTCATGGTTTCTAATAGCGAAGTTAACTTTTGACTGTTTGTTTTTCGAATAAGAGTACCGAACTTACGATTGGTAATAATTGAAAAAATCGTCCCGTGAAAAGTATCAGTAATAATGTAATCTGCATTTTTAATGTAGGACAATACTTCAAAAGGATGTGGTGTAATAACAGCATCACACCATGGGAAAAAGAAGCCAATTGAGATAAGCTTTTTATTATGTTTCCTTGCAAAGTCTTCAATTTTGGCGACCTCATCTTTACCAGAAATTCTAGAAGGATACGTATAAATAATAATGTAATCTTTTTCAGGAACATCAACAATATGTTGAGAGAAGTCATAAAGGAACACCGGATCAACATTCATTACCGGCTTCTTTTCAAGTAAAGATTCAACAATATCAAAAGAGTTTTTATCGCGCACAGAAACTGATTTCATGCTTCCCATGGCATCACGAATTTTGGTTTTTACACCATGTTTTTCGATATCTAAAATTGTTGTATGTCCAAACGACCCAGCATATGAAATTACACTTTGAGCCTGCTTTACATTACCATATAACTGTTCCGTAAACCCCCATGGCGTCGGTTGCGCAAAGTTAAAGACCTCATCACTACCAATGACCACCATATCATACTCAGAGTGCTTTCGTTCTAACAGACCTAGCTCATTAAAAAACTCATCTTTAAAACGTTTATTCAAGAGACGGTGCTGCTTTAGATTTTTAAATATATGACGATTCAAAAAACGCTCAATGAACTTTTTCAGATATAGAGTTTTGCTCCGCTCGAGACCGCTAAATTGAACACCATACTCAACATCAAGGTATTCACATTCATGCCCTAGACTCTCAATTGTTTTTCTCAATGCAAACGACTGCATAAAAGAGCCGTAGTTTACAACTTTTTGCATTGATAGTATCGCTATTTTCATTTTTACCTCTATACATTATCTAACAAGGAATTTGCCTAGGTAAATCCCTTAAAATTTGTTTAATTGTTAATTTACTTTTATACGAAGGACTTGAGAATACCTCGCCTTAACTTTAATATGAAATTGTAGTTGAAAAAAGATGCTATATAAAATTTAACGCTTACAAAGTTTGGTGAACTCAGGAAAGAACGTATGAAACACTTTCTAGCTTCTTTCTTCTCTCCACTTTTAAGCTTCCTTTTCCCTACAGCGTTATAACGTTGACAGAACCTTTTTTTCTGTTCTTTTTCACTCAATTTGGCAATTAATGACTCATATTTCTTGTCTATCATTTCAATTGCTTTTTGATTTTTAGAAACGCTACTTGTGATCTGATTTGTACAAGTATGGACATAGTAATTAATCAACGACTCTTTCACAAATCCAATTTTACTTAGTTGGCAAACTCTAATCCATAAATCATAATCTTGCAGTTGAGGCATATCAATATCAAATCCTCCTACTTTTTCAAAGAGCTCTCTTTTAATCATCACTGAAGATGTTGTCCCAATGTAGTTAAAAGTCAAAATACTCGTTGAAAGATCACCCATTTTCTGAGGCATTATCTTGTACTTACTATCGTAAGCGGTGTGAATAACCTCCGCACCTGTATAAACCAGCCCGATGGACTCATCTTTTTCAAAGATTTGCAGTTGTTTATAAAGTTTCGAGGGTAACCATTCGTCGTCATCATCTAAAAATGCAATATATTGCCCATTAGACTGCTTCACACCTAAATTCCTAGCAAAATTCCCGCCTTTGGCAGTATCAAGTCTAATATAAGAAATTCTTTTATCATGATAATTTAGGACCACTGACTCGGTGTCATCTGAGGATGCGTCATCAACAATAACTATCTCAAAATTATTGTAGGTTTGATTAAGAACACTATCTATAGCTTTTTCTAATAACCTTGCTCTATTACTCGTTGGAATAACTACACTTATTAAACTCATTACTTTCCTCATTAATTCACACGACTGCTTTGCAAGGTGACCGTTGAAAACTCAATTATATCTTAGCCGTTCTATGTCTAAAATTGACAAATAGTAGAAGAATAGAGTTTAGAGCTGAGAGCGGTTTTACCACCCGATTATCAAAAACAAAAATTAACCATCAACACTATTTATGAATATATGCCGACGCCTGATCGCATCTAACTTCATCATAATAAATGGGCTTACGCAGCCTCCCAATAGCAATAGTTTTCTATAGACAGACAAACCATCAAAAAAAATAAATTTAAAAGAGTTTCTCCTGATATAAGATAACCATCTACTGTAGTCTTCCAAGTACTCATTTTCTACGTGGTTAGATTTAATCTTTACTAATGCTCCCAGACGATAAAGACAAAGGTGATAATTAAACATGGTATTCACCTTGTCTGACTTTATCACTAGTTTATTTTTAATATTTATTAAAGCCTGTTCGCCATTGTATATCTTTCTAATATCAAACTTCGTTGTTGCCGACGTTTCATTATTTCGTCTATAATGGTAAACTTTTCTATTCCCAACACCTACCGAATTAGATGCCTGAGATACCTCTGTTATAAAAGTAAGTCCTTCCCCATAAAACAATGAAGTTGAAAACCATATATTATTAGAAACGATCAAGCTTCTCTTATAAATTTTATTCCAACAACCGACGACAACATCTGGGGACAGGAGTAATGCCGTGGCGTCTTCTGAGTTTAACTTTTCAATAGTTTCGTTTTCATTTCCCTTCTCATCTTTCTTTGTGTAGCAAGATTTAGAAAGACAAAAATCAGACTGGGTACTTTTTATTAATCCCAACATGTAGCTTACATAGTCTTTTGCTATGTAATCATCACCATCTACAAAAACCAGATAATCTCCTGTCGAAGCCTTAATTCCAGCATTCCTTGCAGCACTAACTCCAGAGTTTGCTGTATGTAACACTCGGGCTCTACTATCATGTTGTATGTAATTATCTACAATTTTCCCTGTGTTATCAGTCGAACCATCGTTGACAACAATCACTTCAATATTTGAGAATGACTGTTTCAAAATTGATGTCAGACACTTCTCAATAAACAACTCCACATTATAGGCTGGAACTATTATTGAGACTAATGTCTCTGGTGTATCATTGCTAAATTTTTTGTTCACGATTCCCCCATCATCTTTCTGTATTAAATAACTGAGTCTCATAGACAGAGCCTTTATTATGTGCCCCTCAAAACCCACCCTACTGCGACAAGATTCAGCCTAAGGGAAATTCCGCAGTTTGTGACAATAAATTTAATTGCTCATGCACGGAATATCATATAGATACCGTGACATAAGGCTTACGAGGACTTTGCTAAGGATCTTTCCATCCACTGTGCAGCTCATTCGCTTGCGTTTGATACCACCTATAAATGTAGTTTCGTTCTTCAATAGGTTCAAACACATCTGCCTGCCCCTTGCAAAACCCTCAGCTCAATCCTCCACTCTTATGCGAGAGTTATGGTATCAAACCAGTGCATGACCTCCACGCACCAATGAGGTCACATCGCTTTAAGCAATGTTTTTTCTTCTAACTCTTTGGAACATATGAAACAACGCATACTCACGTCTCACTCTGTCGCTATAGCTGACTCTTGCCAAATTGAAGCCACAATGCCATCGTTTTTAACTTCAGCCATTCGAGCTCTATATCACCTAAAACTGACAAATTACTGTTGACTAAAACGACTCGCATTTAAATTCTTCCATTATTTTTTGCTTGTATACTGTATAGAGCTGCCATCGAAACCCTGAAACATATTCATTCAAAAATAGTCATCAATTTTTTGCTCCACTATGCTTGATTTCCCTTGATAGCAAGATAGCTAGTCCGCATCCTTATCTACTATCTTTTGGTAACCCATCGCGTCAATCTTAATTAAACAACCCTTTACGTCGAGTAAATCAAGCAGTTTGGGATAGCCGTTATTTCATTACTTTTATTGTAACTTTCTGCAGATCTATACTCATACCGTTCACGGTAAAGTTCACCATGAGTTTATTCTACCTTACCCTTTGAGCGGTCGTATGAGCCACGTAAACTCCTACCGTCAATCGCTATGATTTCACCGTCTGTCAGACATATGACAATCTTTCATCCAGGCAACAATCTTTGCATTGCTATCGACTTAATCATTCCCATCACACTAGATAATGCTCACCATGATGTTCTCTGTTCAACAACGCTCCCTATAAATGTAAAAGTTCGTATCTATAAAACATTTTAAAATTTAGCTTACTGAAAAATATGTTACCCTATAAATATATTATATGAATCATTAATTGACTGTCTAAAGAAAACAAATGTAAACATAAGGAAAAATAATATACCTACATATGGTTTATCTCTCTTACGGATAAAGTTAGAAAAGAATATTGAGAAAGATAAACAAATAAAAGGATTAAAATATAGTCCCAATCGACTTATTGATGCATAACTAACAAAAAGATTAGAGAATCCAATTGAAAAGACAGATATGAAAAATATTTGTTTATGAGCAATTGACTTCGTTCGAGAGTATGCATAAATAAAACAAAAACCAAAGAGATACATCACCAACGATTTAATACCTAAACCCGAGCGCGTTGCACTGTCCGCAATTAAAACATATTTAACATACTTTTCAGGAACAAAAGAAAAAGTCATTTCAAAGATAAAATGGATTAAGTCGGGCTTAAAGTAAACGAGTATAGAAGGGGCAAAAAATATAGTGAGAAACTTCCAATCAATATTAATTCTTGATAATAATAAAACTAAGGCAATAAGGGCCGATAGATGGAAACCAGAAGCAATTATAATCGATGCAATAAAAATAGCCAAACGACCTTCATTTAGCCACCTAAATGCTAATATCAATATACCACATGCTATAGACTGCCTTAAACCGGAGTGAATAAAATAAAAAGAACCAAATGATAGAAACGATGCTAGCGATATCCATAAACTAGGAGAGTACCTCTTTATGAGGAAATAGTATGGAAAAATAGAGATAAAGGTTCCTAGAAGAATAACTAATTCGGGTCCTCCCCCTATGTAGTGGGCTAATATGTTCATCTCTTTGAATAAGTATTCAATATGCATACTTACATAAGATAGATGGTTTGCATTTAGTATACTGTAATAAATATTATAATATTCTTTGGTATCATTCCCTACTTCTTCACCTCTCAGACCGACAAAAACACTAATTGAAAAAAATATAAAAAAAAGTGTTAAAAAAGAAAGGTTTACATTTCTTTTAGATAATTGCAGTAATATTAGAATAAGTACACTAGTGAGAAAAAATACTTGATAGAAAATAAAGGACATAATTTACTTAAAATTAATAAGACTTATTAAACTCGCTCCAAAATGGGTATCACGCACCTTGCCACATATTTTCAAGTTTATCATTCTCCTGAAAAGTAACACTCCCCCGACAATTTTGCCATATTTTCGCGCATAAAATGCACCTTTAGCCTCGAACCAAGCTTTATCAATCATACTACCTGTCGATTCTTTAGGGTGAATAAATATATCTAATGGATGATACATAACCTTATAACCATCATTTATTAAATCTTGAACAAAAATTGCTTCTTCTCCCATTTTATATTCAGCCCCTAAACCAAACCTTTGATCAAATCTTATTTTTGAGTCAGATAAATTCGAGGATAAAATAATTTCTATAGAGGATATACAATTTGAACTTCTTGAATTGTGTTTAAAACTACATTCCCGATACGGAGAAAAAAACTGATCATCTGGAGTTCTTACTCTGCCAGTAATAACATTAGCATTCAGTTTTTCTGCCACTGAATTAATATCTGAATAAGACAATTCTAAAAACCCTACGTCGTCATCCGTTATTACTGCATAAGAACTTTTATATTTGTCAAAAAACTCACCTAATAGAAGGTTTCTACTTTTTGACAAGCCAAATTCCTTCATTATAAATATTTTGGTATCTCCTCTTAACCTGAACCTTTCATCAATTGTTATATTATTTTCTGATTGACAACAGATCAAGAAATCAACATGAGAAGATACTTTTGGAAGTTTATCTATTAGATTGTTAATGCTTGGGTATATCGTCGAGATCAAATATACCAACTTATTATTAATCATTATTTGTATCCTGAAATTATTAATAGCTTATATCTAAAACTAAATAATATTATGTTGTAACCTGTAAGGTGTTTTGACATTATAAATGGTAGTGCTAAAACTTTACCCCAATTCAGGGACCACGTATGAATTATATGCATGTTATAAAGCATCAAAAAAAACAACTCTCGAAACTCTGTATTTAACACGCATTTAAACTGCCGTTTTTATCAGGGTTCCTTTCATATCTAGGTGCTTTATACAATTCATGCACACTTGTCAAATCCGAGATAAATCCTCGGCCTCATGCTTATAAAAGATTTGACTTTTGTCTTTTTCGTGACTGAATTACGGGGGCCGCATGAACATCGCAGTCACACAAGGCTTACGAAGACGTGCTAAGGTACTTTTCATCCATTGCGCAGTTAATTCTCTTGCGTTTGATACCACCTTTAATAGTTTCAAACATATTTATCTGAACCTTGCAAAAGCTTCTGATCGATCATCCACTCTCATTCGAGAGGTATCTTCGCAAAATGCGGTATCAAGTGGCCAGTGCATGACCGTCATGCTCCAATGAGGATGTGTCGCTTCAAGTAATTTTTTGTTTCAACCTCTTTGGAGCATACATAGTAACGAATACTCACGTCTTACTCTGTCGCTATCGCTGACTCTTGGCAAATGGAAGCAACAATGCCATCGTTTTCAGCTTCGGCCATTCGTGCTCTATATCATCTAAAACTAACAAATTACTGTCGACTAAAGCGACTCGCATTTCAATTCTACAATTTTTTACTTGTGTACTGTAAGAGCTGCCATCGAAATCCTGAAACATATTCATTCTATAATAGTCATCAAATGATTGCTCCTGCATACCTTGATTCCCCTTGACAGAAAAATAGGTAGCCCGCATCCTTATCTACTAACTTTTACGCTATTTTCTTTTGGCAACCCATCGCATCAATCGTAATTAAACAACGCTTACGTCGAGTAAATCGAGAGTTCGGGATGGCCGTTATTACATTACTTTTATTGCAACTTTCTGCAGCTCTATACCCATAGCAACACGGTAGCAAAATTTCACCATGTGAATTATAGCTTTACCATTTGAGCGTTCTTACGAGCCACGTAAATTCTTATCGTCAATCTCTATTACTTCACCGTCAGTCAGACGTATGACAATCTCTCATCCAGACAAAGAAAATTCTTTGCTTAGCTATCGGTTCAATCATTCCCATCACACTAGATATAAGTTTCAACCGATAAGATAACCGAATCGAAGTGGCCATACCTTCATAAAACTCTAAACGCGAATCCCCAAAACCTGTGCTAGCATCCCACTATCAAGACCTGATAAAACACTACAAATTAACAGCAAAATTAACATCAAAATTAACAGAAAAATTAAGTCTGACAATTTATACTCTAACTTTGCTTTCTTATCAATAGTCCTTAATAACTTGAAAGTGAATGAATGGGTGCTCATATTTAGACAGAGAGATGTTCATGGAACTATTAAAGCTTATCATAATCATTATTTTCAACTGGTTAATTAAAAACATAAGGATGTTGTTACTAACAGACTAATACTGAGTGTCTTTACAGCCCTTATATACTAATGGTTTTCACGCGGTTTCCCAGCCTACCAATGATGCGAGAAAGTGAGTTGTATATTCGCACAGCATTCCTGTACCAACTTGGAATATATCCCTTTAAGCCTGTTGATAGGATAGTAAAAATGCCGTATTCTATATTTTAGCTCATAATAAATTTTATGAATTAGCAAGAGACGCTCTAGTAACCAATTAATACATTCTGGTTTAAGAACACTACCTTCGAATTGTTTTTATGACAAAAGAAATTAACTTTGGACTAATACTAAATAATAAAATCTTTATTTTTGCACGAATACTAATATCCATTTTAAATAATGAATATACACCTTTTCTTAATCTAGATATATACTGAATGTACTCATTAGAATATTTTTCACTCTGCTCTGTAATCAGAATTGCTCTAAACGCAAAAAATGTCGCTAAGTATTCATGTGATTCTAGCGCAATATCAAACAATTCTGACTCTAACGTTTTATGGCTCTTGATATGTTTTAAAGCCGCAAGCGCATTTATATATTTAGAAACATTAACTACTGTTGTAGCACTCATCAAATTATCTTGTCGGTAGTAGTAAACTCTCTTGCTACCAACTGCAATCTTATTTGCTACCTGAGCAGCCTCAACAATAAAGTTTAGTCCTTCACCCATGTAAAGATCAGTAGAAAATGAAATCTGACTTTCAATTAAAAAATCTCTACGAAACATCTTGTTCCAACAACCAATAGCCACCTTCCCAGGATATAATAATTCATAGACAGCCTTCTCATTTTTCCAAACAAAAATATTATCACAATCTATTTGACTGTTACGTCCAGGAAAGTAATGGCAGTTTTTTGACATGATAAAGTCTGCACCGGTCTTAGATGCAATACCAAGCATGTACTCTGTATAATCCATACTGATATAATCATCACCATCAACAAATACTATATAGGTTCCGCTCGCCAGTTTAACTCCAGTGTTCCTGGCAGAACTTACACCTTGATTTTTATTATGAATTACTTTAATTCGACTATCTTCAAGTGACAATTGATCTGCAATCTCTCCAGACTTGTCAGGAGAACCATCATCAACCAAAATAATTTCTATATCTCTAAATGACTGATTAACAATTGAATCTACACATTGTTTTATATACTTTTCCACGTTATACATTGGTATAACAAATGATACGACAGGAGAGTTAGCCATCTTTTATCTTTCTCTATTAAACAACGATACTTTACTGGTGAGCTTCTGCATAAAATTATTTATTGATATCTTTTCTTCATACTCTAAACTTAAGAAGTAAAATAATGACATATAGGTTAAAGAACTCACCAGTATTATGCTTGGTATTTTATATGTAAAAACTGCTGAGATATCTATTAAATGTACTACAGCACCACAAACTAATGCAGGAACTAACATTCTAATGACGACCTTTACTAAATAACTTCGTGCGGAATAATCACATATTTTTTGGAATAGTAATATTTTTAATACTCCTGTGACTATTTCTACAATTACAATAAGGGAGAAAACGCTGGAAAGTGGATAGTCATAACTCAATAACATATACGCTACAGGCAATGTAAACAACGCAACAGTACCTATAACAATTTGAAATTGCTTTATGTTACCAACAGCCTGTACAGCTGGAGTGATACCCACAGTCAGTTGGTTTATTAAAGTTGCAACCAGAAAATACTTACAAAACATTACAGTATATTCAGGAACATTTATTAACCATAATTCAAGCAAATTTTCCATTAAGAAAAGACAAGGTATTGCAGCTATAGCAACCAAGAAAAAACCGAATTTACTAGCTAATAGTGACATTCTAATCGTTCTTTCACGATCAGTCATACCTTCACTTTTCATTATTTGAGGGCTTATAGCTCGTAACAATGATTGAGATAGATTTTTAATTTGAGCATTAACTTGAAATGCTACACCATATGCCGCATTAATTTTCGCACCAAAAAAAATATTAAATACAACATTAAATCCCTGAGTGTTCAATACATAGCATAAATTTGTATATAAGTTCCACCAAGCAAACCTTGCTAACTCTAAAAATAAATTAACATCTACACTATATCTACTTAAATTACACTCCGCGTAATTTCGTCTACAATAAATAATATAGAAAAACAAAGCTAATAAATTTGACAATGCTAAAAACGCACCTAAGTAAACCAGTTTATCGCCATCTATAACACTATATAAGAGTATAGCCATAATTAACTTAAAAAATGACTGAATAAATAAAACTATCGAATCAGTAACTATATTTTCATGTGCATTAAGCGAAGCTCTAAAAGGTACTGTTAATATAGAAAAAAATACTGAACAAAGCATACATAAATATAAATACTTTGCAGATAAAACCCTGTCACTTTCAATGTTAAGAGTACCGTTGAACACAATTGGCATTGCAGCTATAAGGCATATAACAATTATCGTTCCGATCGCAAAGTGTAGGACTAGACTATTCATAAATACACTTTCTTGCATTTCTAGGTCATCTGTTCCCTGGTAATATGATAAGTATCTTTGAGTTGATACAGTCATAGCAGAATTAAGGAATAGTAATAAAGATATCACCCCACCAATTAGAGTGAATATGCCATAATTCTCAACACCTAGTGCGTCCAACAAAAAACGTATTGTAAAAAAAGAAAAACATATTGTGAATAGCATTTTTATGTACAGAATCGCTGTATTAAAAACAATTCTGGCATGAGGATCTTCTATTTTTTTAAACAAAATACAACTCTTATTTTAAATAAACTCATCTATTAAACAAATAGTTGACTTAAATTGATTATATTTAATCAAGATACTTGGGTATTTAAACTCAAGGTTATTGACATAGATAAATATAATCGTATGACTTTGGTCATATATTGTTAGTCAAATAAGCTATTGATTTATCACGTAGAGTTGCAAGTTTTTTTTGCTCTATATCAATATCATAGTTTGGCTCTATATCTTTGAATACTTTCCCAATCGGAACCAAACAGTTTTCTATCCCCAACTTATTTAATAGTGATGCTTGCCTATCATCACTAAACCCCAAATCTTTAACTACAGAATACATTGGAATTCCGAAGTTTGCCGCAAATGCCGTACCATGGAATGAAGATGTCACTACATAAGAAGCTTGCTCGTATAGTTGAATAAAATGTTCAACACTCAGGTCAGAACAAACTGTATGTTTTATGTTGTAAACATTTGGAATTTTAGAGAATGAAAATACTTCAAAACCTGTTTTTTTCTGTAGTTCGCTTAACAATTCATATATATAGGGAGTAGAGTCAAATGAATGTGTTATTAAGTAGAAGACTATATACTTTTTACCTCTAAACTTTTGAAAACTGTTATTTCCAAATCGTGACCACTCATTTCTATCAAGTACTAACGTAGGATCCAAGGTAACTTCTACTTCTCTACCTAGTAGTTCTCTAATTACACCATTCCCATTCTCATCTCTGATTGAGATATTGTCATATTTACTCAACAGGTTTGTGAAAGAGTTTCTATAGGAGCTATCAATATTTTTTCCGGCAAGACTAGCTGAAAAAGATATTTTCCTTGTGTTGTTTGGAGCAAATGAAAGTAGAAAAGTCTCATCTCCCTTTGTGTGTTTTGGATTCCATGTTTGATCACTACCAGTAATATATACATCATATACTGGAGGTTTTTCTAATATATCTTTGGGGCAATTAAATTTTGTGGAAGTTTTTAAGTATTTGTTAATCGCCTTATTGATTTCTTTTCTTTTCCTATGCCCTTTAGTCAAACCTAGAGGATATATATATTCAGAAATATATGGCTTTAAGCCCTTTGGTTTTTTTAGCCCGTTTTCGTAATGCCATTGATTAGGAAATACATAGTCAATAATCTCACATTTATGATTTAAGCTTTCAATAATTTGTTGAGTAGCATAGGCTTGTAGAAATGAGCCATAATTTATGACTCGATGCATCGTTATTACGCCTACAGACTTCACATTGTTTAACTCATTCATATTTAACTCAATTTATTTAAAATTATGATAAAAGCAGTACCGTTAGCTTAATTTTCCTGAGCATTTTTCTTTATATCTGCTCAGGGAAATTCATGAGTCCCCCATCATTCAAGGTTTTTGAGAATTTTTTAAAGGCACTCAGTATTAATCGCATGCTTCGTCTTTTATGCTTAATCAGGGTTGTGGTCACGCATGAGTTGCAACTTTAAATGCATCAAGTCCCAAACAAAACCAATTCGCATAACTCTGTATTCAACGCACATTTTACAGCCGTCTTTTCAGAGTTCCTTTCATCTCTACAAGCTTGATAAAGTTCATGCTCATCTAACGTATCCGGACAGGTTTTCTGCTGCATGTTTATAGCTGATTCTGCTATCCTCTTTATTCATTACCGCATCCAACCACCAGTGCATGCTTTCTACACTCCAATGACCACGGTAGAACAGCCCAAACTATTCCGCTTTCTGCCTTGATGAAATGAAGTACCGCCCCCCATTACTACCTGTTGGTTCGGTATTTCCCTTCCAGTAAATCACTGCTATACATAAGCTTTTTAAGCCCTTCCATTCTGTTGCTGAATCGACAATTTTATCAGTGAAAGGAACAACAATATAGGTTCGTAATATCTTATGGCCTCTTTGCCTCACATCTTCTTACTCAACAAGATATTCTTCATATTTTCCTAACGGCTCAAGAGAAAAATGCTCGGTAAAAATAGAGTGGAGATTATACTTATGGTTTTTCACTGAAATTTAATTATCACACTCTCGAACAACTATTAACTCTGTGAACGAACGTTGACATCTGATTCGATTTTGCATGTGTTTTACCGATCCTAAAACTAGGCTTTTATCAACTAAATAGACTCTAACTATTCTCTTTTAATGTTATTTTCTTACAAAGTATCTAATTAATACAATTAGTACAGCGAGCATTCCACCAAGCATTGTACCTATCACGCATATAAGTGCTCGCTTAGGTCCAGCCTTCTCTTCCGATACTAATGCTGGATCAATTGTTTTAAATACATACTCATCTCTGACTTCTGCGAACATTATTGTTTTTGCTTGCTCTTCGATAAGCTTATAAAGTATCGAACGAATATCGGCGACGTTAGTGAGTGCGATTTGTTTATTTAAAAAATCGGTACTTCTATTTGCTTCAACAACATCTCTCTCTTTCATGACTTTATTAATGTCTTCTACTAGCCAGGTCACCCACTGTTGTGCGATAGCAGGTGATAAATGCTCAACCGACACAATGACCATGCGAGTATCTTTGGCTGAGTTAACTGAAATAACTTTAGTGAAAACTTTATATGCCTCTTGCATAGATGGCTCTGGTTTAAAGGGTGCTTTTACTTCACGAACCCATGACATTTTACTGACGTCATATAATTCAGCATCGTATAAAATGCTATTGTCTTGCATGTTCCATTTTTCTGCTGCCATTAAGTCCGGAAGTATATTGTGTTTCTGGATAAATTGGCTGGTAAATTTGCGTGATTTCATCACCTCGATAGCCATTTTAGTCTTATCGATTCCGCCGCCACCGCCTAGGTTAATGCCTGCCATACTGGCAAGGCCACCGAATTGAGATGCTAAAGCACTTAGTCCACCAGCTTTATCTTCACTAGCTGGTGCTAGAAGAGCCTCAGATTTGTATATGTTGGGTTGCATGATAGCGAAGATAACAGAACCAATAGCGAATACTGCTGTGATGGCTATGATTAGCCATTTGCCTTGCCAGATGACTGAGAAGAGTTCGCGAAGGTCGATTTCGTCGTCGTTCGTTGTTTGAGCGAACTGTGAATCTTTATATTTATTTATATCAGTGGACATTGAAAATGTATCTCATGTTTTGAATACGGTTGACGGAACGTTCGTAAACTCACTTACTGAACACTTCGTTTACGGTTATAAGATGGAACGCTTCGCTTACGGAAAAGCT